>Ga0209606_1000638_pt1 | contig 50731 bp, 43 predicted proteins | sample AD_UKC057_MetaG_FD_184412 | JGI IMG/M metagenome (GOLD analysis project Ga0209606, IMG submission 184412) | Active sludge microbial communities of municipal wastewater-treating anaerobic digesters from USA - AD_UKC057_MetaG (SPAdes) (version 2) | ecosystem: Engineered > Bioreactor > Anaerobic >... | reverse complement strand
GGCGTTGGGTAGTCGAATCGGCTGTGCCATGCTCCAAAAACAGCATGGCGGGCAAAGGTTGTCCAGCTTTTTCTAACGCTCCTTCCAACCCGCATTAAGGCTTACTGCTTTTCTTGAATCAGCCGTGGTATTGGTGCCGGTAGCAGCATCCCAGACACGGACAACGAAATCATCACCGCCAGTCGCCAGGCGCTTATCGTCTGGGGACCAGGCGACGGCGGCCCGCCAGCCCATTCCGGTGTTGGTGCCAAAGTCGAGCAATTCCCTGCCAGTAGCGCCGTCCCATAGCTTCAGAAACCCGCTGGTGCCGGCGGCGGCCAGGCGCTCGCCATTGTGGCTCCAGCAGAGAGTTTGAATGCGCGACCGGGTGTAGGTCTCTCGAATCTGCTTTCGGCTGGCCAGGTCCCAAATCCGGATCATCCGGTCCGCGCCGGCGGATGCCAGTTTGTCGCCGATGGGGCTCCAGGAAACGGAGTTCACTTCGCTGGTGTGACCGAGCAACGTTCCGACTTTCGTGCTCGTTAGTGCGTCCCATAGTTTAATAGTCTGATCCTTGCTGGCGGTGGCCACCTGCTTGCCGTCCGGGCTCCAACTGACCGAGGTCACGCCGCCGGTATGGCCATAAAGCGTGGCAACTTCGCGGCCTGCGAGCGCGTCCCAGAGCTTCACGATACCATCCGCTCCGGCAGTTGCCAGGAGACGGCCGTCCGGGCTCCAGGCGACAGACCGAAGGCCGTTGCTGTTGGCTGGAAGGGTGACGAGTTCCTGGCGGCACAAGCCGTCCAAGTAATGCCATTCCCAGCCGCGCAGGTCCGGCCGGTAATCGCGCCAGATGGAAACGAGTTGGGCAACACTTCCCAAGCCGGTCTGCAAGTCTGCTGTCCGGCTCGCCAGGCTCATATCCGAAGCGTAGGCCCTGGCCTCAGCCAGGAAGCGCGCATGTTTCTCCCGCAGGAACATCCAGGTCGAAAAGCCCAGCCCGATCACGAGCGCAAGCGCCACAGTGCCAGTGGCAGCGAAGGCCAGCTTGTTTCGCCGCACCATCTTTTTGAACCGGTAGAGCGGCCCCGGTTGTCGAGCGGTGATGGGCTCATCGTGTAGGTGCCGCATGAGATCGTCCACCAGGCCGTTCGCTGTCCCGTACCGCCGCGCGCGGTCTTTCTCCAGGCACTTCAAGACGATCCAGTCCAGGTCGCCGCGGACGAGTTTGAGCAGTTTGGGCGGCTCGATTTGTCGTTGGCGGGCGGTGGTGCTCAGTTCGGCGCCAGCCAGGGTGCTCAGGCGGGTCGAAGGCTTGGGCGGGTCTTGCTGCCGGATCAGGCACCGCATCTCGTCCAGCCCGGCCTGGGCCAGTTCCTTCAACTCGAAGGGCAGCCGGCCTGTCAGCAATTCGTAGAGCAATACTCCGAGCGAGTAGATGTCGCTGCGCGTGTCTATGTCCAAGCCGCTCATTCCAGCTTGCTCGGGGCTCATGTAGGCGGGCGTGCCGACGAACTGCTGGAAGGAGGTGACACGGGTCTTGTCGGTGAGCGGCGGCTGGGTGGCTTTGGCGATGCCGAAGTCAATGACCTTGGGCGCCGGCGCGCCGTCGTGGAGCGTGACGAGGATGTTCGAGGGCTTGAGGTCGCGGTGGATGATGCCCTTCTGGTGGGCGTGCTGGACCGCGTGACAGACCTGCATGAACAAGTCCAGGCGTTCCTGCGTGGGGAGTTGGTTCTGATCGCAGTAATCGGTGATCCTGACGCCCCGCACCAGTTCCATGACGAAGTAGGGGCGGCCCGTCTCGGTGGCCCCGGCGTCCAAGACCTTGGCGATGTTGGGATGGTCCATCAACGCCAGGGCCTGGCGTTCAGCCTCGAAACGGGCAATCACCTGTTTGGTGTCCATGCCCAGCTTGACGATCTTGAGCGCGACTCGCCGCCGGATGGGCTCGGTCTGCTCGGCCATATAGACCACCCCGCAGCCGCCTTCGCCGATCTGTTCGAGCAGTTTGTAGTGCCCAATGCGGTCGCCCGGCCCCTCAGTCAACGCCCCCTCCAACGCGTCGTTGGGCGCGGCCAGGGCCTCGCGTAGCGCGCAGAAAGGGCACGCCCCACCGGGCGCCTCTCGCGGGAGCGTTGCCCCGCACTCCGGGCACTGTCTCGGTTTAGCCATGCGCGACGATTGAAACGTATGCTTTCAACTCATTCAGAGGAAAACCGCGCCCATAGTGGCGCCAAATCTTGCGCCCTTGGTTTCTGAGCCGCGCACGGACGGGCGACGGCCCGGAGATACAAGCGCGGGCAGCTTGCCCGCTTTGGCCGGTCGGAACTCCTAAGCGGGCAAGATGCCCGCGCGCCGGGTTTGGAGGTGCGAAGGATACCGGCTCGCATCAGTCCGCAATCGCCGCCATCAGGTGCCGGATTTCCTGGTCAATCTCGGAGGCGGTGGCGACGGTTTGGGCGATCTCCTGCCGCAACAGTTCGCCGTAGCGCCGCCGCAACCGGACCACTGCGGATTTGATGGCGTCCTCGCTCATGCCAAGCCGCCGGCCTACCTCCGCGTAGGTGTGGTCTCTCTCCTCGCCCGTTTCCAGCGCGTTCAGTTGTTGGTAGAGCTCGCCTTTGCCGCCGTCGAGGAACTCCTGCCACAACCTCTCCCGCGCCTGGGCGAGCACCGTGAAGGCCCAGCGCCGCTCGTAGAGCCGGTCGGGGGCCATCCTGTCCAGCGGCTCCAAGCGATACCGTTCTTCGGCGGTCTGCGCATCCAGCGAAAGCACGGTTGCGCCGCCACCGCGCTTGGCGGCCCGGTCGCGGTCGCGCTGATCCGACATGAAGTGCTTGAGTCTCGCCAACAGGAAGGCGCGGAATCGTCCCTTTTCGCGGTCCGCTTGATCGAAGTAATTCCGCGCCAGCACGCGCTCGAAGAAGGCCTGCGTCAGGTCCTGGGCGTCTTCCGGCGAGCAGCCTTGGTGGCGGATGAAGACGTAGAGGGGATACCAGTAGGTCCGGCAAAGGCGTTCCAGTGCCTGCTGGGCTCCAGGCGTGTCGGGTTGCCTGGCGGCGAGCACCACGCTCCAGTGAGTCGTCGTAAACCAGTCGCGGCTCAGTGAGGGTGCGGATTGTTCTTGCTGGGGGAGCATGCGCCTGACGCTTGAGTGTACAACGATTCCTTCAGCCCGTTAAGCCGACTGCCGCCGCAACCTGGTTGCCCTCGGAAACCCACAGGATTGATGTATATCAAGTCCACGTCCTATTTCAAGCCTTTCTTGCCTGCTTTGCAGGGGCGCACCCACGGTTTCCGGCACCTTCCGGGTAGCGCAGATTTGTAGTCTGCTGTATCGCCTCATTTGCAGTCGGCAGGCGTGCGCTTTTCCTGGGCACCAACAGGGTCAACCGGCTGTCGGGACCGCAGTTCGTGCGTGCAAGCGTCGTGTTCTTGTGCATTGATTAGGTCATGGCCAGCATTGCCAAACAGTTCTGCGCCCATGAGGGCTACCCGGCCGACAAACCTCCTGTAGGCCGCGTGCCCCCACGCGGCGGGCCAGGTATCGTTCATTTGCGCAATCAAGCACTAGCCAGTGTGTTTCATACCCCGGCAGCGTGGCACGGGCATCCTGCCCGCGTCGCGCGGGTTCTACCTGCGGGACGGGCAGGATACCCGTGCCACGGTCGGTCGGCGTGTCGTGCGAGGCATGGAATCTGCGGGCTAGGGAGGCTGAAATGAAGGTCTTTGTCACTGGGGCTACCGGGTTCGTGGGGCGGGAGATGGTCCGGCAGCTTCACGCGGCGGGGCATTCGGTTCGCATCCTCGCCCGCAGCCGCAATGCGCCGCGGGCGCAAGAGGCGATCGCGTGCTGGGGGGCCGAGGTTCATCCTGGGAATGTGCTGGAGGCTGCTACGCTGGACGGGGCGTTGAAGGGGATTGAGGCGGTGATCCATCTGGTTGGCATCATTGCCGAGGTCGGCGAGAGCACCTTCGAGCGCGTGCATACGCACGGCACACGGAATATCCTGGCTGCGGCCCAACAAGCCGGGGTGCGGCGGTTCATTCACATGAGCGCCCTGGGCACGCGGCTTGATGCAGCCTCGCGCTATCACCAGACCAAGTGGGCCGCCGAAGAACTGGTCCGGCGTGCCGGGGTGGAGTTCACGATCTTCAGGCCGTCGCTGATCTACGGTCCGCAGGACCAGTTTGTTAACCTGTTTGGGAAGATAATCCGCCGCTCGCCCATCGTGCCGCTTATCGGCGGCCCGCGCGCGCGGTTCCAACCTATCTTGGTCGAGGTCGTGGCCGCGGCTTTCGTCCGGTCGTTGCGCGAGCCGAAGTCGGTCAACCAGGTTTATGATCTGTGCGGGCCGGAGAGGCTGACGCTCTCAGCCATCGTGGACCAGATGCTGGCCGTGCTGCAGAAGCGGAGGTTGAAGTTTCCGGTGCCGTCCGGCCTGGCGTGGTGCCAGGCCGCCTGTATGGAGCTCGTCTTCCAGCGCCTGTTGCGCAAGCCGTCGCCACTCAACCGGGATCAGCTTGTCATGCTGCACGAGGACAATGTCGGGGACCCTCAGCCCGCCAATGAGCTTCTGGGACTGAGGCACCCGTCGTTTCGTGCGGGGATTGCCAGGTACCTGGGCTGGGATGCGAGAAACGCTGCAGCGAGGCAGCCGCCTCGGTGACTCGTCTCTTCCCTGTCAGGTGCTGGGGCGCAACGGGCTATTCCCCTGCGCTTGTTGGCTGCGCAGCACCGCCAGACCAATGCCGTCCAACAGTCTCTGGCAATCAAATGCTGCCGATTTCGACACCAGGCTGAAGGCACCGCCTTTGACCGCTTCTGAGGCCCACGACTGGGTTCCGAGGTCGTCCGGCTGCCCGGTCAGGATGATGACCTCGGTGGTCGGCCACCGCTGCTTGATTGCCGGCAGCAAGGCCAGGCCATTGGCGTCGGGCAGCTTCAGGTCGAGGAGCACAACGTCAGGCTGGTCGCTGTCCAACGCCCTGTGCAGCGTGGCGCCGGAGTCAGCCTCGGAAACCTGGTAGTCGGTCAGGAGCAGGGACCTCAGGAGGTCTCGAATGCCTTCCTCATCGTCAACGATGAGGATTCTTGCCCTCGCAGCGCGTCCCGAAGAAGCGCCGGCGGAGGAGGCCATTAGACTTCAATCCCGTAGCCCTTGATCTTGTTGTAGAGAGTTTGGCGGCCGATGCCCAGGCGTTTGGCGGTTTCGAGTTTGTTGCCGCCCGTCTCCTTGAGCATCTGGACGATGGCGTTGCGCTCAACCCCTTCCAGCAAGGTGAAATTGGTGTCTGATGAATCCGCCCCGCCGGCCTTGGCCGTGCTGATGGACAAATCCGCCGCGTCCACCTCGTTGCCTTCGGACAATAGCACCGAACGTTGCACCTCGTTCTGCAACTGCCGAACATTGCCCGGCCAGTCGAATGCCGTGATCCGCTCCGCCGCGCTCGGCGTAAAGCCCTTGATCACCCGGTTGGCTTGTGCCGAGAACCGTTTCAGAAAGGCGTTGGCCAGCGGCATGATGTCCTCGCGCCGCTCGCGCAGAGGCGGGAGATGAACCGAGATTGCGCTGATGCGGTAAAACAGGTCCTCGCGCAGTTTGCCGTCCCGGATCGCCTCGTCCGTCTTGCGGTTGGTGGAGGCGACCAGCCGGCAGTTGGTCTTGTAAGCCGTCTTGCCACCCACGGGGCGCACTTCCTGGTCCTGCAGCACGCGCAGGAGCTTGCTTTGAGTGTCTATGGGCATCTCGGAGATTTCATCCAGCAACAGGGTGCCGCCTTCAGCCAGCCGGAATAAGCCCTCGCGGTCAGCATGCGCGCCTGTGTAGGCGCCTTTGACGGAGCCGAATAGTTCGCTTTCGATGAGCTCCCGCGGCAGGGCCGCGCAATTGATCTTGATGATCCGGCCCTTGCTGCGAGGGCTGAAGGTGTGGATGAGATCGGCGATGACTTCCTTGCCGGTCCCGCTCTCGCCGGTTATGAGCACAGCCACGTCGCTGGGCGCGATGCGTTCAACCGTGCGAACGACCTCCCGCATGACGGCGCTCTGGAACACCGGGGAAGCGCTGCCGCTCATGGTTTCGAGGGCGCGGCGCAACATGCTGGTCTCCTCGGTCCGGCGGCGGGCTTCGAAGGCATTCGAGACATCGGTCAGCAGCTTTCCGCCGTCGAAGTGCTCCGTCTTGCGAAGGAAGTTGAATGCTCCCCGTTTGGTGGCTGCGACCGCCCAGGCTACGGCTTCCGTGTCATTTCTCGGCACGCCGGTCAGCACGATAACCTCCGTTTCAGGCCAGCGCTTCTTGATGGAGGGCAGCATCTCCAGGCCGTTGGCATCCTGGAGTTCAACGTCAAGCAGCACTACATCCGGTTGGTCCTGATCCATGGCCTTCTTGAGCGCCGCGCCGCTTTCAGCCTCGGACAACTCGTAGTCGCCTCCAAGGAAGCCTCTCAGCACGTTGCGGTAGGCCGCATCGTCATCAACAATCAGAATCTTGCCCTTCATAAATTGTGTGCGCCGTTCTGGGCGCAGGCTCGCGTAAAAGCCCGAAAGATCGCCCGAGGTTCACGGTACCGATCCACCAGCCGCTCCGGATGAAACTGCACGCTCAGCAGAAACGGCAGCATCCCGGCTGCGCCTGGCTTCAACTCCAGACCTTCGATGATTCCGTCGCTGCTGACGGCAGCAACCTTCAAAGGTCCAGCCACTCGTGCGACCGCCTGGTGATGGGTGCTGTTCACACCCAGCCTGGGCCCGGCCACTATCTTGGACAGCAGCGACCCCGGTGTCAACAGCACTTCGTGAACAATCTCACTGCGCCGGTCGGGACGCCGGTGGTTGATGGCACGGAGGCGCTGGCTCGAAATATCCGCCAGGAGCGTGCCGCCCAGCGCCACATTCAGTATTTGCTGGCCGCGGCAAATAGCCAGCAGGGGTTTGCGTTGGTGGAACACCTCGTCAATCAGCACCAATTCGCGCCAGTCGCGCGCCCCGCCGTCGGGAGTGACGGTCACCGTGCGTTGCAGGTGAGGCGGCAACGCCCTGCCGTAAAGGCGTGGGTCCACGTCGTCGCCGCCCGTCAGGAGGACCCCGTCGCAGTGCCGCACGCTCTCGGCGATCAACTCGCGCGATGCAAGCGCGGGCAGAGCCATCGGCAAGCCCCCGGCACCCATCAGTGCCCGCTGATAAGTCTCCGACAGGCTGATCGAGAGGTCGCCGAATTCGTCCCCCTTGCTTTCCACGCTCGGCGAAATGAGTATCAGCGGCGGCTTGGTCATTTTTGCGGTTGATTCTGGCAGCATCGGGGCGGGGCGTCAGGCAAAAACTTGGGAGGCGTTCATTGGCCCGGCTTCATTCGGGCTTTGCTTCGGGGAATCGTTCCCGGATGGATTGCTTTACTCGCGCCTCTTCCTCAGGCCGGAGCAGCCGGCGATTGATGCGGCGCCGGACCGAATCAAGCAGTGCCAGCCAATCCTCCAGGGGCGGCTCTGGAAGCGCCTGCCACAGGTCATAACGGCGTTCCCGCACAAAGAACCGCCACTCGCGGCCGACGTGCCGGGCATATACCTGGAGGCGAAGCCCCTCAGGGGTGGTTCGTTTCCAACTGATCTCTGCCTTGGCCATGGCGCCGGGTCAAACCGAACAAGGCGGCCGGTTCTGGGCGTAGTGTCTCGGTTTGCTCATGGCAAATCCAAGCTGGCCACAGCCATCGCCGCAATTCCTTCCTCCCGCCCCAGAAAGCCGAGGTGTTCATTGGTCGTCGCCTTGATTCCAATGCGCTGGAGGTTCAGCTCGAGCGCGGCGGCGATATTGACCTTCATCTCGTGGATGTGCGGGAAGAGCTTGGGCGCCTGGGCAATTACGGTGGAATCCACGTTGATGATCTTGCCCTCGCGAAAGCCGACCAGGCGCGCCGCTTCGTTCAGGAAGATGCGGCTCCGCGCGCCCTTCCAGCGCGGGTCGGTGTTCGGGAAGAAATGGCCGATGTCTGCCTCCCCCAGCGCGCCGAGAATGGCATCGCAGACTGCGTGCATCAACACATCGGCATCAGAGTGCCCATCCAGCCCCTTGGGGTGGGGGATTTCCACGCCGCCCAGGATGAGCTTTCGCCCCTCGACCAGGGCATGCACGTCATAGCCGATGCCAACACGAACCATTCGGGGCAGCCTAGCACCGCGCCGAAGCCGGACCAAGCTATTTGTCTGGCGTGACAGAAAGCGGCGCGGTGCCAGCACCGCGCCGCCCAACACCAACCACCCATAATGGGCTGCTCAGAGCGCGGCTTCTTTGGGCTGCGCCGGCGTCCCATCACTTCACTCCTTAACCTTCAAGGTTAAGACTACCCCGGGGGGCGAAACCCGCTAGCCGGGGAAAGCACGACACTTTGTGTAGGCAAAGACCCTACACGCGGTGCCTCAGGAAAAAACCGGCACCGAAAACCTCCCCGCTGGGACTGCCCGGCGGAGCCGGTCGTCGAAACTCAGCGGCCGGCGTTGCGCCGGCTGTTTTCCCACTGCAACGGCACAAGGTTGTCCAGTGTGTCCCCGCCACCACTGGCTGCTGGAGTCTGGTAACCAATCTCCCAGCCGAACTTGCTGCTCGTGTTCCCGTAGCCCTCTTTCCATATAAGGGCGCCAAAGGGGTCAAGCCTTAGCGGAGGATGTTCGCTGCTGGGCATGGCCTTCGCCCACACAGCGGCAACGGTTGCCGCGCCGAATGGTTGGCCTGTTGCGTCATGACTCGGATTGCTGATCATGTCATCAATTTGGAGCCTGTGATCGCAAAGTTCGTTCAAAAGAATACTCGGGCTGCTTCGGTCCTGGCCTGGTGCGCCGGTTCCGCTGCTTCCAAAGCCGGCTAATCGAGTGTAGCCTGGAGGGGCGATGGCGGAACGACTGCCAATCTACGAGATCGAACAGCCACTCCTGGCCGGCTTGCGGGAAGCCGGGCGCTTGCTCGTGTCCGCACCCACCGGCTCGGGCAAATCCACCCAGGTCCCCCAAATGCTGCTGGAGCACGGCGTCCTGGGCGCCGGCCAGGTAGTGATCCTGCAGCCGCGCCGGTTGGCCGCAAGGCTCCTGGCGGCGCGGGTCGCGTGGGAACGCAAGGCCGAATTGGGCGGCGAAGTCGGCTACCAGATTCGCTTCGAGAACGTCACCAGCGCTCGCACCCGCATCCGCTTCGTCACCGAGGGCCTGCTGCTGCGGCAGATGGTCCAGGATCCGACACTGCGCGGCGTGGCGGCGCTCATTTTCGACGAGTTTCACGAACGGCATCTCTATGGCGACATCACGCTGGCCCGCGCGCTGGCGTTGCAGGAGACCGAACGGCCCGATCTCAAAGTCCTCGTGATGTCAGCCACCCTGGATGCCACCGCCCTCGAGCGCTACCTTGAGCCTTGCCGGATGATCCAATCGCAGGGGCGCGCGCATCCCGTGGAAATCGAATTCGCGGCTGCGCCCGCCTACCTCGACAAGCGTCCCATTTGGGACCAGGCCGCGCAGGCATTTGCCGACTTTGTCCGCTCTGGAGGCGCTGGGGACGTGCTGATCTTCATGCCGGGCGGCTTCGAGATTGCCCAGACCATCGAGGCCATACGCCACTGCGACGAGGCCCGCGGCTTCCGGCTTCTGCCGCTGCACGGCGAGCTGCCCCCGCGCGATCAGGATGCCGCCGTGGCGCGGCACGACCAGCGCAAAGTCGTCGTTTCCACCAACGTGGCCGAGACCTCCCTGACCATTGACGGCATCCGCTGCGTGATAGACAGCGGGCTGGCGCGCATTCCGCGCTATGACCCTTACCGGGGTATCAACACCCTGCTGGTGGAGAAGATCAGCCGCGCCGCCGCGGACCAGCGCGCGGGCCGCGCCGGACGCACCGCGCCCGGCCTTTGCCGTCGTTTGTGGTCGCGCGAGGAACACGCACACCGTGCGCCGCAGGAACTGCCCGAGGTAAAGCGATTGGACCTGGCCGAAGTCGTTCTGACCCTGAAGGCGGCCGGCGTCCAAGACCTCCGCGCCTTCCGCTGGTTCGAGCCGCCCGAGGAAAAAGCCCTGGCCCACGCCGAGGAGTTGCTCACCGACCTGGGCGCGCTCAAAGTTGTCAAGGCTCGGTCCCAGCCCAACGTTCAGCCCGTTCTCACGGCCATCGGCCGGAAGATGCTCGCCTTTCCGCTGCACCCGCGTTATGCCCGCATGCTGCTGGCCGCGCAGCAATACCGCTGTGTCCACCAGGCCTGTCTGCTGGCGGCGCTCACCCAGGGCCGTGACCTGCTGTTGCGCAACGTGGATGCCGATGCCGCGCGCCGACGCGAAGAGTTGGTTGGCAACAAGGCGAGCAGCGACTTCTGGCTTCTCATGCGCGCCTGGCAGCAAGCCGCCGCCCGGGAATTCCACCCCGAAGCCTGCCGGCGCCTCGGTGTCCACGCTACCACCGCCCGGCAGATCGGCCCGCTCTTGGAACAGTTCCTGGACATCGCGCGGCGCGAGGGCCTGGACGTCACTCCGCGCGCGGCTCCTGACACGGCTTTGCAGAAGTGCATCCTCATCGGCTTCAGCGACCGCGTTGCCCGCCGCCTGGACAGCGGCACCCTCCGGTGCGAATTGGTCCATGGCCGCCGCGGCACCCTTGCCCGGGAAAGCGTCGTCCGGCAGAGCCCGCTGCTCGTTGCCGCGGAAGTCCGCGAGGTGGAGGGCAAGGACAAGGGCGTGCAGACTCTCCTCAGCCTGGCAACAGCGATCGAGGAGGATTGGCTGCGCGAACTCTTTCCCGACGGCCTCACCATTGTGCCGCGCGTCTTTTACGACCTGGCCGCGAAGCGCGTTTATGCGGAGGAACAACTCCAGTTTCGCAACCTGTCCGTTGGCGCGCGCCGGGTCGAGCCGCCTCCCGCCGACGCAGCCGCCCGCTTGCTGACAGACGAAGTGCTGGCTGGCCGCCTCCTGCTCGACGATTGGGACGAGGCTGTGGAACAATGGGTGATCCGGCTCAACCTGCTCGCGCGCTGGTGCCCGGAACTTGCCCTGCCGCCCATCGGCGAGGAGGAGCGCCGCCACCTTGTCGAGCAGGTTTGCCTCGGCTCCTTCAGCGGCAGGGAACTGAAGAACAAGCCGGTCAAAACGACCGTGCATAGCTGGCTTAGCGCCGCCCAGCAGGCCTTGCTGTCCAAGCACGCTCCCGAGCGCCTCACCCTTGCCAACGGCCGCACGCCGAAGGTGATTTACGACGCGGCCAACCCGCCCCACATTGCTCTGCGCATCCAGCAGTTGTACGGGGTCAACACCACGCCCCGGATTGCGATGGGCCGCGTGCCCGTGCTGGTTCGCATCCTGGCCCCCAGCCAGCGCCCGGTCCAAATCACGCAGGACCTCGCCGGCTTCTGGCGTGAGCACTACCCCAGGATAAAGCAAGAGTTGCAGCGCAAGTATCCAAAGCACGAATGGCGCTAACCGGGAAGCGCGGACATTTCATCCAATGCCGCTGGGCTTTCGGTCAGCTGCGTCGAATTGCTTCCCGTACTGGGGCTACTGGGGCGTGGAAGCCGAGAAGGTTAAAGACATCGGTTGGAAGGGGCGAATGGTGGCGGGGGCGGCAGGGCGGCAGTTGGCACAATGTAATACTCAGCCGGGCAGGCGACCGCTCTCGGTATTGGGAGTGTCTTTCACAGAGTTTGAACCAGCATGACAGAGACGATGAGGGCGGTGCCGAGCAGGCCGAGGAGGGACAGCCGGGCGCCCCAGCTCAGGTAGGCAGCGGCCGGGTTCCATTCGTCGGGGTAGCGCGCACGGATCCGGGCCCAGCAGAACAGCGCGTAAAGGCCGGGCACAAGGCCGACGAACGGCAGAAAGCCAAAGAGTCCGCAGACGAAAGCGGCCAGGGATTTTCGGATCACTATAATGCGGGCCATTGGGCTTGATGACGGGGGACTGATCACGGCTGAGTTGTCAATTGCCGGCCGGCTTGGGAACGGAGTTGGTGGCCACGGCGGCGGCGGGCGGAGAGTTGGTGGCTGGTTCGGCCGCCTGAAGGCGGCGGGTTTGCTGGCGCTCTAGGAGTTTCAGCTCGCGTTCGAGGCTGCTGAGCGTGCGCAGGTTGCCGGCGACGTAAATCAGCATGATGGTCAAGAGCGCCAGGACGACGATGACGGCTGAGCCGGACTGGCGGCGGCGAGGGCGTGACACGTGACCCGTGAACCGTGAAACGTTAAAAGCAGGCAGTTTCATTTGGTGGAAGCCTGTTGAGGGACGGCGAGAAAGGTGAAGAGAGGTCGGACGCGGCTGGGATTGACGCTGCCGCTGCGGCGAGGCTGGAGTTCGAGTTCCCAGCACCAGGCGGTGACGTGTTCGCGCGGGTCGGCGGTTATGGTGGAAGACTTCACGTTTGGCAACAGTCGCACCCAGGCGCCCCCGCCGAGTTGGCGAAACACGGCATTGGTGGCGAAACGGTAGGCGACGGCGCCGCGCGCGCTGTCGAAGTGGAGCAGCTGGCCCGCATCGGTGCTTTCGAGGCGAGGTTGGCTTGTGGCGGCGCGGAGGTCGGCCCGCCAGCGTTCGCCGGCGTGGAGGGCGTTGGCGATGTCGTCGGCATTGCGGCGCAGGGCAATCGAGCTGTCCAGGCAGCGATACATAGCCGAGTAGCCGGCGCCGAGCAACGCGAGCAGCACGGCGATATAGACGAGGGTCTCGATGAGGAAATAGGCGCGCTGGCTGCGGCGAGAGTGCCCGTGCCCTATCTGTTCCCTACGCACATCTCCGTGCTTGCGGGGTGCGGGTTGTATTCGCCAGGCTCGTCCCCCCTCACCCCTGCCCTCTCCCTTGGGGAGGGGGAGAACACCCGCCTGTTGGTTGGCGAATTTGAGGCGCTTGGAAGTCTCGAGAGCCAGGCTCCGCGGCTCCCTCTCCCCGAGGGAGAGGGCAGGGGTGAGGGGGAATAGGACGTCCGCCGTGTCGGGGTCATAGCCTGCTCGATACGCGTCGAAGGAGCAGTGGCCGTTGGCGCTATGGCGGGTAAGCGTCCATGGAATTCTGAGACGCCACACTAGCCGTCGTGGCGGGGATGAAAGTCGAGTCTTCATTTGATAATGGCTTCCCGGGTGACGGGGCCGCCGTGGTGCCGGGCGGCGGGCTGCCAGCGGAGCCGAAGCTTGCCCGGCTGGACGGACAGGGTGAAACGGCCGGGCGGTAGGTTCGTTACGGCACCGGCGCGCACCTGGTAATCATGGGTGCCAGCAGGGAACGCGCGCCATTGGCCGGCGCGGAGGGCCTCCATTTCGCCATCCACCAGCTCGATGGCGACCGCGCGTTGGTAATAGGCGCGGGCGAGGCGGCGCTCGGAGGCAAAGGAGTAGGCCAGCGGGAGCAGCGCACCGGTCAGAATGGCCAGGGCAACCAGCAGCTCGATCATCAGGGAGCCGCGCTGACGGAGACGCCGGTGTGGCGGATGGTGGGCGATGGAGAGTCGAGCGATCACCATATGCAGGAGCCGTTGATGAGTTGGATCAGGACCAGGAACACCGCGATCAGGATGCTGGCGACGATCAGGCCGTTGACCAGCACCAGAGCGCTGGTGGTGACCTGGGCGGCGGCCTGGTGGAGTTGGAAGGCCCGGGCATCGAGGGCTTCGTGCCAGCCGGCGAGGGCGCGAACGAAGCCGGCGCCGCGCTGGAGAGCGTTGCCGAGGCGCCATTGAAACTCCGGCGAGCTGTCCAGGGCGCGGATGGCTTCGGGGAGTTTGACGCCCTGTTGGAGGCGGGCGCAGACTGTTTGCGCGCGGCGAATGAGCGAGAGGTTGGCCGTGGATTTGGCGGCGAGGGTGACGGCTTCAGCTTCGGGAATTTCCGCGTCGAGCAGGACGGCGAGCATGGCGGAGAAGTCGCGGTGGAGGCGCTGGCGGCGCCAGGGCAGGAGGGCGAGCAGCCAATCCTGCGTGACGGGGAAGAGGCGGTGAATCCAGCCGTGCAACCGCGGGCCGCCGACATAGGCCAGGGCGGCAAGCCAGACAATACCAATCACCACGGCCTGGATGCTCAGGAGGAAGTTGTCGGTGCTGAAGACCAGTCGGGTGAAGGCCGGCAGGCTTTGGCTTTCGAGCATAGCGGCAAAGATTTCCTTGAACCTGGGCAGGACCATCACCTTGAGGAAAAGGGGCACTGAAATAATGGCGGGGGAGATGGCAAAGGCGACCAGGATGAGGTAATTGTGGGCGCCGCGGACATAGGAGACGCTGTCGCGAAGCAGAAGGCGGCCAGCGGGGAGGACTTTCTTGATGTTGCCGATGCGTCCGCCGACGTTGAGCATCGCGCAGATTTGCGGCGGCAGGAAGCGGGGCACCTGCTCGAGGGCCTGGCTCAGACTCAAGCCTTGTTCAATGTGAGCGGCCAGGAGGTGGAAGCGGACGCCCATAGAGCAATCACGGTTGGCGGCAACGCGGGTGATAGCGGCTTCGGGGGTGTGACCTTCGTCCACGCCGAGCTCGAGGAGGTCGAGGAAGAAACGGGCGCGCTCGTTGCGGCGGAGGGGCAGCGTGAGGAGGACATAGATGAGGTAGCTGGCGCCACAGACGGGAAGCAGGCCGAGCAGGATGTAGGCGATGAACATCAGCACACCCAAGAAGATCGCCTGGAGGGGGTCGGGTTGGAGCAGTTGGGGGAAGGTGTCGTTCATAGCCGGTCAATCGAAGCCTCCACCGCATTCGGAGCCGAGCATGTTCATCATCCAAGTCATGGTGCGGACGAGGGGGAAGGCTTGCCAAAGAACCATCTGACCGAGGAGCAGGATAGAGACGGGGAGCGCACCGTAGAGGGCCATTTCGATGCGGTAGGAGGCGCGGGCCTGGTAGATCTCGGCGGCTTTGCGGAAGCCGGCGGCAAGGTCTTCACCGCCCTTTTGGACGAGCCAGAGAAAGAGTTGCGGGAAAGGGCGGGTGTCGCCGGTCCAGGCAGCGGGTTTGCCCTGGCCGGCTTCGACGAGCTGCTGCCAGCGGGCGAGGGTCTTGGCGGCGGGGGTGCCGCTTTCGAGGGCTTCGGCCAGGGACAGAGCCTGGGGCAGAGTGGTGCCGTTCTTGAGCATGAGGGTCATGGCCGAGGCGAGTTGAGCGAGGCTGGCATCGCGGAACGCGGGAAGGCGCCAGCGGAGCGAGTTGCGCCAGGCGGGGATGCAGGCGGCGGCCACGCCGAGAATAGCGGCGAGGGCGAGGATGCCGGGAGGCATCCAGATGGCAGCGGTGGAGATGGCCGGCGTGGCTTGCGGGCCGAGTTCATGGCCAATGCTGGCCAGGAAGCGGTTGAAGTTTAGCGAGATCAGCAGCGTAAACCCCAGGGAGAGCACGATGACGATGAGCGGATAGATCATCAGGCCCTTGAGGCGGGTCCAGAGGGCGTTGGCGCGGTGGTAATGGTCGGCCAGCAAGGTCAGGACGCCGGGCAGGTCGTTGCTGCGGGCGCCAATCTCCAGCATCTGGCGGTAGAGGTCCGGCAGAGTGCGCCGTGCCAGCGCTTCCTTGAGCGGCGTGCCGCGCGCCAGATCGGCCTCCAGTTTCTCGATCTCCGCCCGCAAGGGACCTGAACGCATCCCGGCGCATAACTGCTTAAGTGCCCCCTCCAGCGGAATGCCCTCGCGGAGCATCGCCGCCAGTTGCTGGTTGAAAAAGGCAAATTCGTCGTAATTCATGATCATCTGCTGGTTCTACAGCATCTTCTCCAGCCTTCGACAGGGCAGTGGGGGAAGCGTCACGCGCGTCGCAGACCGCTGAGCCGCGGGGCGCTCGTTGGGGCTATGCCTTCGCCGATGGCTTGGCGAAGAACTTCTCGGCCGTGGCGCAGGTAGCCGCGCTCAGTTCTTCGAGCGAACAGCCTTTGACCTGCGCGGCGAGTGCGGCGGTCTCCCTCACGTAAGCCGGCTCGCAGCGCTTGCCGCGGTGGGGCATCGGCGCGAGAAACGGGCAGTCGGTTTCCAGCATGAAATGGCCCAGCGGCGTCGCGGCGAGCGTGTCGCGGACGGTCTGGGCGTTCTTGTAGGTGACAATCCCGGTAAAGCTGACCAGGCATCCCATTGCCACAATGCGCCGCATGATCTCCGCATCCTCGGCGAAACAGTGGAACACGCCGCGCACGCGGCCGGCGAACGGCTGCACCAGGGCCAGCGTGTCTTCAAGCGAACTGCGCTGGTGAATCACGCAGCCCAGCCCGACCTCGGCCGCCACCTCCAGGTGCTGGCGAAACAACTCCGCTTGCCGGGCCTTGCAGCGTGCCTCGTCCTCCGCCGTGAAACCAGCCTGGTGGCTCGGCAGGCGGTAATAGTCCAGTCCCGTCTCGCCCAGGGCGACGACTTTCCTGTGCCTCGCCAATTCGCGCAGGGCGGGCCGCAAATCCTCGGGCGCTTCCGCAGCCTCAGACGGGTGCCAGCCTGCCACCGCATACACCTGCGGATACTCCTCCGCCAGTTTGACCGCGCGACGACTGCTCTCCAGATCCGTGCCGATAGTGATAATCCGGGTAACGCCCACTCCCTCCGCCCTCGCGATTACCTGAGGCAGGTCGCCCGCGAATTCAGGGCGGCTGAGATGGGCGTGGGTGTCGTAAAAGACGGCCATATCGGCTTAGTTTGGCCCTCTTCGCCTGCCTCCGCAACTTCGCAATGGCCCGCCGAACGGATCGAGAGAGTTATGCGGGGCCAGTGTCGAACCCAAGTCATGCCCCCGACCAATATTTCCACCGAACAGCCACATTTTGCGCGTATATCATTGCCTTTCCATATCTTACGCACGAACTCCTGCCGCGCTCCGGCGCCGTGTACAAGGGGTGTACACCGGGTGCTCACCGGGTGAACAAGCTAAAGCCCGGTGTGCATCCGGTGAGCACCCGGTGTACACCCCTTGTACACGGCGCGGATGCAAGTAATGGACGGGTATGGTCAGGCTTGGGATAGCGCGGATTGCGCTTGTGGTGGGCACGGTGAGGGCTTGCCTGGCTGGGTGGGTAGCCTCCAGTACTGTAGTTGAGTACGTGTCCAATAAATGGACAGTCTGGCGAAGGCTTAGCCCGGATGTTGCATAGCCGAACAGCGTGGCACGGGCATCCTGCCCGTGTGGCGCGGGGCCGACCTGCGGGACGGCAAGGATGCCCGTGCCACGGTCTGTCGGCGTTTCGTGCGAGGCATGAAATATGTAGGTCAGGGTGTGGGGCAGTTGGCGGGCAGGGAACGGGTTCAGGGCTGTCGCAGGAAGCTGGGACGACTTCACCAAGCCAGAGTAATTGACGCTTGCGGCAGTGAGCGCTCTGGCTTGACAGCCCGGACGCGCCTGATAGTCTGGCTGGGCTTCGAGAACCCATGCCTGCAAAACGCACCAAGAGTCAAAGCCATCGGCGCAAGCCCGCAGCCGCGAGACGGAAGAAGTCCTCCGTTAGCACCGCCCTGCCGCCCCTGGTGCGGGACATCTTTGCCCGCACGCGTACTGCCGCTTTCCAGCGCTACCTGGGCGACCTGCTCGTTGAGCTATGCCAGATTGACACCACGCCCAAACCGGAGGTTGCGCGAATGCGGACGGCCGAGGGTGGTTGCTTTCGCATCCTTGAACGCGAGTTGAGCGGCCTGGCTTTTGGCGGCGCGCGCCTCGAACGCCGGCCCATCAACCCTGGCATCCAGACGCACCCGAACTACTCGCTGCTGCATTTCACCAAGACTCCGCAGCGGCCGCAGGGCCTTTCGCCGGAAGAGACTTACGCAAACCGGTGCAACTTGCTTTATTTTGTCCCCGGGGCGGGCGGCGCCACCGGTGGCCAATCCGTGGCCCTGAACGCTCACATTGACGTCGTCGCACCATTTTTCCCCACATGGGTTAAGGGTGGCAGCGTGCATGGCCGTGGCGCATGCGACGACAAAGGCTCGGCCGTCAGCATCGTTGCCGCGCTCAAGGTGCTCTCCGACGTCATGGCTCGTGCCGGGCTGAAGTGGAGCAACAATGTGCTGGCGATGCTGGTCGTCGAGGAAGAAACCGGTGGCAACGGGTCGCTCTCGCTCGCCATAGACCGCGACCTGAGGAAGCTTTACGATAGCCTCCTCGTCTGCGAGTGCACGGACCTGAAGTTCTACCCGGCCAATCGTGGCGCGGTGTGGTATCGCGCCGACCTGACCGCACCGCCCGGGACCTCACCCTTCGAGATGTTCGCCTTCGTCAACGAGGAGATGGAGAAGGAGGGCGCCGCCATTCGCGCCGAGAGCCGCCACCCGCTCTTTCCTCAGCGGCCGGTGCAGACTTGCCACGGCATGATCGGCCCTTTTGGCGAGCATCCGAGCCGGATCTGTGGCGAGGTCAGTTTCACGGTCCGCTTTGAGCGCCCATTCGGGCCGCAGACGGAATTGCTGGTCGGCGATTGTCTCGCCGCCGGTCTCGCCGATTATGTTGGCCTTTACGGCGACAAATCGAAGGTGGCCGACCCGGCGACCGGCAAGCCCATGGTTGCACGTCATTACGACCTGCGCCGCGAGGACGACAGTTTCAAGGTGGATGTTCATGGCGCGAGCGGTCACATGGGCGCCATTCGGGAACGCGACGGCGCAATCACCAAGATGGCGCACCTGGTGCGCAGCCTGGTGTCTTCCAGGCCGAAACTGGAAGCCAGTGCGGGCGGCCGTGTGCATTTTGAGCTCTGTGGTCAGGGGCAAGCGGAAGGCCAGTCTCCTGCCTTGCCCCTCGTCCTTGAAGGCGGGCAGGGCTTCCTCCCCACGCACGGCATCAGCGAGGTCATGGAGCGCCTCCGCCGCGCCGCCCAGCGCGGGGCAGAGAATTATCTGCGCCGCATCGGCCGGTCCGAGCGCGGCGAAGACGTCCTCACGGTCGCCTACGAGAAGCTGCACAACGTGGCCTTTGATGGCGCCCCAGATTCCCCGTCCGTCCGCAACGCCATCGCCGCGGCGAAGGCGTGTGGCTTCTGGAAAAACGAGCCTATCCTGGGCTGGACGGTCTCCTGCGATGCGCGCCTGTTCGCCACCGAGTACCCGGAAATGCAGGTCCTGACCTTCGGCCCCGGCCAGCTCGCTTTGGCCCACTCAGACGAGGAGCAAATCAAACTCGATGACCTCCGCGCTGCCGTCGAGTTCCTGGCGGTCTTCCTCCTCAGGCAGACGGGAACGCTTGCGTAACCAACATGCAGACCAAACTCAAACTCGGGATCATCGGCTCCGGCTCGGTTGTCCGTGAGATTTACCAGCACCTGTATTTCCGCAGTCATTACTCGCACCTTCTGGACGTCTGCGCTGTCGCCGACCCCAACGAGCAATACCGCAACTGGTTTGGCGACCTCGCCGGCATTCCAGCCGCCCGCCGCTTCGTCAGCCACCGCGACATGCTGGCCAAGGTCAAGCTCGACGCCGTTCAGGTCAATACCCCCGACCACCTGCATTGCGTCCCGACCGTGGACGCCCTTAAAGCTGGCCTGGACGTCGTGGTGCCCAAGCCGACCGCCGCCACCGTGAAGGACGCCCACGCGATGATCGAGGCCGCCCGGAAGTCAGGGCGCTTTCTCGGCATAGATTTTCACAAGCGCGAAGACCCTCGCATCAAGGAAGCCGAGGCCCGCTACCAACAGGGCCGCTACGGCACGTTCCAGACCGCGGTTTTCTACATGCTGGACAAGCTTTGGGTGGTGGACCCCAACCATTCGCCACGGTTCTTTGCCTCACCGGACTTTGCAGAAAAGAACACCCCCGTCTCGTTCCTTACGGTGCACATGGCCGACGCTCTGATGAAGATCGTCAACCTCATTCCCGTCCAGGTCCGGGCCACCGGTTACTCCCAGAAGCTGCCGGCGCTCAAGCCCATCCCCGTCAGCGGCTATGACCTTGTGGATACGGAGATACTCTTCACCACCGGGGCCCAGGCCCACATCATTACCGGCTGGGCCGTGCCCAATACCGCCGCATCCATCACCGTCCAATCCAGCCGCATCATCTGCTCCGACGGCCTGATTGACCTTGGTTTGGATACCCCCGGCCTGCGCGAGGTCCACGCTGAAGGCATCCTCGAGGTGAACCCCCTGTTCCGCAACTTCGAGAAGGACAACACCGTCACCGGATACGGCATCAGCAGCCCCGGCCGCCTTTACCAGCAGATTCTGGCCCTGCGCAACGGCAAGTGCTCCGCGGCGGAACGCGAGGCGATCTTCCACCCGATCACCCTCGGCTTCTACACCACCCTGGTCCTCGAAGGCGCCGAAAAGAGCCTTGCCGATGGCACTAAGTCGTCAAGCGGTGTTACGCTTGGCCCGCCGATAGACCTGCGCCAACTGGCTGCTCGCCAGCTCGGCGTTCGCGCTGCCAAGTCGTACGGCCTCCAGTAGCCCGGGGCTTCCGGCGCTAACGGCATCATCCCCGCTGGTGCGTCCTGCTCCTTCGGCCAGCCTTTGCCCGGCCAGGCTGGAACACGGGAATTCGTAACGGCCATCGCCCGCTCACCAAAGGCCGCTGCATTCAGCACAAAATACCAACCCCTGCTTGCGATTGCACCATTTGCTGCCGGCAACTCCCCCTCGCCCCTTCCGAAGGGGAGAGGGCAGGGGTGAGGGGACTGCCCAGTCGTAGAATCATGCAGTTCCAATCTGGAAGTGGTATAACACGCCCGGGACATTCCCTCGAAACCATGAGCCATCCCCCCTCGTAACAGGCAGAGACGTCGAGGCCCACATGCCCTTGCCCGTTGTGCAGCGGCAAGCCCGGCTTTCACAGGGCTTGCGAAAACCAGTTGGCGGGCCCTACTTCCTGGTCTCCTTGTCGGCTGGTTTAGCCTTCTTGAGAAACTTAAGGTCTTCCTTGTTGGGGTTGCACTTCTCGCACGATTTGCCCTCTTTGTGGGCGGCGACGCAGCACTTATTCCGGCATTCTTTGCCTTCGGCGACGGCCTTTTCGCAGCAAGTCTGCCTTTTGACGGCCCTATCAGCGGCCAGGGCCGGAACCGCAAGCCACGAGCAGACGCAGCTCAGCGCTACCAGAATCTTAATCAGCTTCATAACTTCAACACTTTGAGTTTGGAGCGACCGGCCAAGCTCGAAGGCAACTCGCCCGGTGGCTTGCCCCGGACACTATCATTGAGACGCAAACTGTCGAGGCGGAATTCATGACAACGCGCGCGGCCGATTCTCGCGGGACCTCGAGTAAGGGGCTGGTTTCGCGCCAGGCCACAGGTTCGCAGTTGCCATTGCCGACAGCAGGCAGCAGAAGACTCCCCTTTTCAGCACGGGTACATCAAGCTCGCCGGTGTGACAGGGACGTTTCGCCAGAACGTGCGTCCTTTACGGGTGCTTTGAGGAGGTGCCTTTACCAACCAGTTGTCGAGCTTGATGCACACCTGGTTTATGCTGGAAAAGACACAAATTCAACTTGCTGGGGTTGGGGCCTCTGGCTAGGTTGGAAGTCGCGGAGCGGTTCCGGGCTTCGCAGGATCCTATGCAACAACGCACAGAATTGGGGTACAACTCGAAGGTTGAGGGCGACGTGATTGTCACTCGCCGCGAGGCGGCGCTGCGCTGGTTTAGCAGGCAATTGGACGCAGGGATGAATTGGGGGCGCAAGAATTCGCTGTGGCCGATGCCGATGGGGCTGGCCTGCTGCGCCATTGAGCTGATGGGCACCGGGGCCAGCCGCTATGACATCTCGCGCTTCGGAGCCGAGGTGATGCGTTTCTCGCCCCGGCAGTCGGATGTGATGATCGTGTCGGGCACGGTGACCTACAAGATGGCCCTGGTGGTGAAGCGGCTCTACGACCAGATGCCTGAGCCTAAGTGGGTTATTGCCATGGGGGCGTGCGCTTCGACCGGGGGGATGTATCGCAGCTACGCGGTGTTGCAGGGGATTGACCGGCTGCTGCCGGTGGATGTGTACGTATCGGGGTGTCCTCCCCGACCGGAGGCGCTGCTGGACGCGCTGATGAAACTGCAGAACAAGGTGGCCAGGGAACCGGCTCTGGCCAATTTGAAGAGGGTAGCTTGACCTCACTGGAACTAGCGCAACAGCTCAGGGTGAAATGCCCCGGCCTGGTCTCCGAGCCGGCGGAGTTCCGGGGCGAGATCACGGTGGAGGTGTCGGATGCGGAGCGAATGCCGGAGGTGTGTGCCGCGGCCAGGACGGAGCTGGGATTCGATTACCTGGTGGATATTACCAGCGTGGATAACTACGGCGAGGACCCGCGCTTTGCCGTCGTGTATCATCTTTACGGCTACGGCCACCTGTGCTGGCTCCGGCTCAAGACCTTTGTGAGCGAGGAGAAGGGCGAGCTGCCAACCGTAACCGGGGTGTGGCGGACGGCGGATTGGCACGAGCGGGAGATTTACGACATGATGGGGTTGCGCTTCCGCGGGCATCCCGATTTGCGGCGCATCCTGATGTGGGAGGGCTATCCCTATTTTCCACTGCGCAAGGATTTTCCGCTGGCCGGCAAGGCGAGCGATGTGCCGGAGGTGGCGTTCACCAGCGCGGCGCCGCTCGAAGGCGGGCCGTTTGTGACAGTTGCGGGCGGCAAGGATGCCATCGCGCGCGAGCCGCGGTCGCGTGTTCCGGAGGGTGAGGCTCCGAAGGACTAAGCATGGCCAGGGCGGAAGAGATCAAATTCAAGGATACGGCGGCGCGCCTGGCCGGTGCGGCGGCGTTTTCCGGTCCGCCGCCGGCCGGCGAGGAGCCGGGCGAGCTTGAGGGCGACAGGATGGTGCTGAACATTGGCCCTTCCCACCCTGCGACGCATGGCGTGCTGCGCCTGGTGGTCGAGTTGGACGGGGAGACCATCACCAAGGTCCGTCCGGAGATTGGCTACCTGCACCGCGGCGACGAGAAGATCGCGGAGAACTTCACCTACACCCAGTTCATCCCTTACACGGACCGGCTGGATTACCTGGCGCCGATGGCCAACAATGTCGCCTACGCGCTGGCGGTCGAGAAGCTGCTCGGGATTGACCGGCAACTGCCGCCGCGCTGCCAGTTCATTCGGGTCATTTGCTGCGAACTGGCGCGCATTTCCTCGCACCTGCTGGGCATCGGTTGCTACGCGATGGATTGCGGGGCGATGACGGTGTTCCTGCACACCTTCACCGAGCGCGAGAAAGTGCATAACCTGTGCGAGTCGCTGACGGGCGCGCGGTTCACCACCGCCTACACGCGGATTGGCGGGCTCTCGCGGGACATGCCGCCCGGCTGGGCCGAGGAGTGCCGGAAGTTCCTCAACGAGGTGGTTGTGAACATCGAGGAGACGGAGACGTTTCTTACACGCAATCGCATTTTCATGGACCGCACGCAGGGCGTGGGGGTCATCCCGAGGGATGTGGCCATTGATTATGGGTTAACCGGCCCGAACCTGCGCGGTAGCGGGGTGGATCATGATCTTCGCAAGACGCATCCCTATCTGGTGTATGACCAACTGAAGTTCGAGGTGCCGGTTGGCACCAGGGGCGACTGCTACGATCGCTACCTGGTGCGGATGGAGGAGTTGCGTCAGAGCGTGCGGATCGTGCACCAGTGCCTCGACCAGTTGCCGGGCGGGCCGATCAATGTGCCTGACGGCAAGATCGCGCTGCCGCCCAAGGAGGGCGTGTTGACGAAGATGGAAGAGCTGATCCACCATTTCATCAACGTGACCCAGGGCGTAAATGCGCCGCCGGGGGAGATTTACTTCGGACACGAGAATCCCAAAGGCGAATTGGGGTTCTACATCAACAGCCGGGGCGGCGGAACGCCCTACCGGCTGAAGATTCGCTCACCGTCCTTTGTGAACCTGAGCATCCTGTCGTGGCTGCTGCCGGGTCATCTGCTCAGTGACGTGGTCGCGGTGCTCGGCTCGTTTGACTTTGTGATGGGGGAGTGCGACCGATGAGCGAGATTCACCCGCTGGAGCCGATCCCGAGCCCGCTGCGGGAGCAGCCGGACTTTGCGCTGCCGCCGGCCCTGGAGGCGGAGATGGATGGGCTGGTGTCGCACTACCCGAAGGCTCGCAGCGCGTCGCTGATGCTGCTGCATGCGATCCAGGAGCACTTCGGTTACATCTCGCGGCAGGCCGTGGAGTGGGTGGCCGCGAAGCTGGAACTGCAGCCCATTAACATCTACGAGCTGGTGACCTTCTATCCGATGTTCCACAAATCGCCTGTGGGGAGGTATCATTTGAAGATTTGCCGCACGTTGAGTTGCGCGCTGGGCGGCTCGTACAAACTGCACGAGCACTTTTGCACCAGGCTCGGCCTTGACCCGCATAAGCACGGGCCGCAAACCACCAGGGACGGGAAGTTCACGGTCGAGTTTGTGGAGTGCCTGGCGGCGTGCGGCACGGCGCCGGTGATGATGGTGAATGACGCCTTCCACGAAGGCGTGACTGGGAAGCAGGCGGACGAAATCCTGGGAGGCTGCAAGTGAGAACATTCCGCTCCGCATTCCGCACTCGTCACTCCGCACTGGGAAGTTGGCTGCCCGACATGGATTTGAACCATGACAAACAGATCCAGAGTCTGCTGTGCTACCGTTACACCATCGGGCAATCCGGTGTGGCGATAAACTTAGAGATTTTCCGGAAAGAGTCAAGCCACTGATTTATGCCGCAGGAATACCGCCAGATTTTGCAGCACGTTGGCCAGCCGGGCTACACACCCGACCTGGACTGCTACGTGCGTCATGGCGGCTACGAGGTGCTGCGCAAAGCGCTGGCACTGAAGCCAAAGACTCTGCCCAGCGGCCAAACCCTGACCGGCCCGGAGCAACTGCGGCAGGAGGTTATGGCCTCCGGACTTCGGGGCCGCGGGGGTGCCGGCTTCTCCTGCGGGCTCAAATGGTCGTTTGTGGACCGCAAGAGCGGCAAGCCGATTTACCTCATCTGCAACGCGGACGAGTCCGAGCCGGGCACGTTCAAGGACAGGCAGATCATTCACAAAGACCCGCACCAGATGCTGGAGGGCATGATCATCAGCAGCTACGCAAATGATGTGCACCTGGCCTATATTTACATCCGGGGCGAATTCGTTGAAGGGGCGAAGATCCTCAACCGTGCCCTCAAGGAAGCGCGGGAGAGGAACTTCCTCGGCAGGAATATCCTCGGGTCAGGCTACGATCTAGAGATTCACGTGCATCGCGGCGCCGGCGCCTACATTTGCGGCGAGGAGACCGGCCTGATCGAGTCTCTGGAAGGCAAGCGCGCGTATCCGCGCATCAAGCCGCCCTACTTCCCCGCCGTGCTGGGGCTTTACCAATGCCCGACGATTGTCAACAACGTCGAGACGCTGTGCGCGGTGAAGCACATCGCCGCGATGGGCGGCGCGGAATATGCCAAGCTCGGCACGCCGAACAATACCGGCACCCGCATTGTCAGCATCAGTGGCCATGTTAGGAGGCCAGGATGCTATGAGGTCGAAGTCGGCAAAGTTACGCTCGGCGAGCTGATTAACGACCCGGCCTTCGGCGGTGGCTTGCGCGGGGGCCGGAAGCTCAAGGCGGTGATCCCAGGCGGGACCTCGGCGAAGGTCTTCAAGGCGGGGGAGAGCTTCAAGCTCAAGCGCCGGAGCTCCGACGGCAAGCAGATCGAGCAGCAGGTTGACATGCTGGATTTGCCTTACGACTTCGACTCGCTGATTGCCGCGGGCAGCATGTCCGGCTCCGGGGCGATCATTGTGCTGGACGACTCGGCGGACATTGTGGAGGCGCTGTCGAACATCGCCGAGTTCTACGCCCACGAGAGCTGCGGCCAATGCACGCCCTGCCGGGAAGGCTCGCTGTGGCTGGCCAAGGCCCTGCGCCGCCTCACGCACGGCGAAGGGCGTCCGGACGACGCCGATTACCTGGCCCACATCGCGGACAACATTCCCGGCGGGCGGACGATTTGCGCCTTCGGCGAGGCATGCTCATGGCCGGTGCAGAGCTTCGTCGCCAAGTTCAGGGACGAGTTCATTGCTTCCGGCGCGGCGGACGAGGAACGCCGGGTCAAGGATATGGCAGCCTCTAAAGCGGCGGCGAGAGCAGGGCTGGCAGCCAGTCCGCAATAGACACAGGAGCACGTGAAAGATATGGTTCAAATACTATGAGCGCGACCAAAGTTGCTGCCTCTACGAAGGACTTGTTCATCGAGGCGCTGTCGCTTCCCATCAAGTCACGGGCGAGACTGGCGCACAGACTGCTGATCAGCCTGGAACAGGAAGAGGTGACCCCGGAGAGCGAGGCCGCCTGGGACGAGGAAGCGGAACGACGCTACGAGGCTTTCAAGAAGGGTAAGATCAAAGCCCGAAGCGCTGAGGCCGTGATGCGCGACGCCTATAAGAGAGTCAGGTGAAACGCCTTCTTTACCTCACTCCCGCGGAAGTCGAGTTGGTGGAAGCCGCCGAATACTATGATTCCGAACGGCAAGGCCTGGGCCGCGCCTTTCTCGACGCAGTCGGGGCAGCCGAGAAACAGGTGCAGCGCAACCCACAGTTATGGGCTTTCCGGCGCAAACCGGTGCGAAGCTGCCGGGTCGAGCGATTTCCCTACCGGCTGCATTACGTGGAGGAGCCGGACCGCATTGTGGTCGTGGCCGTCGTCTACGCGAGCCGGCACCCGGAGTACTGGAAGGGCAGGCTAGGTTAGGCGCCAAGACCTCCAGATGCCATCAACACCTACAAGCGACCCCAAGCCCGCCCCGCCCCCGGTGGACGCCATCAGAGTGCGCGTGAACGGCAAGGTCGTGGAGGTGCCGAAGACAACGCCGGACCCGGTTTCCGGCAAACCGGTGCCGACGACGATGATCCAGGCCAGCTTCGCGGCGGGGGCGATGGTGCCCCATTACTGTTATCACCCGAAGCTGCCGGTCTCGGGTAATTGCCGCATGTGCCTGGTCGAGTTTGGCACGCCGGCCCTTGGCCCGGACCGCAAACCAATTCTGAACGCGGATGGGACGCCTCGGATTGCCAAGTCGCCACGCCCGGCCATTGCCTGCGCCACCCCGGTTTCCCCGGGCATGGAGATCTATACGGACACGCCCGCCGTGAAACAAATGCGGGAGGGGGTGCTGGAGTTCCTGCTCATCAACCACCCGCTGGACTGCCCGATTTGCGACCAGGCCGGCGAATGCAAGCTGCAGGACTACTCGGTGGACTACGGCCAGGCGCAGAGCCGCTTTGTCGAGACCAAGGTCCACAAGCCCAAGCGCGTTGATCTGGGCCCGCGCATTGTGCTGGACGACGAGCGCTGCATCCTGTGCACGCGCTGCATTCGCTTCACCCGGGACATTGTGGGCGACGACGCGCTGGGTATTGTTAACCGCGGCAGCCACAACACGCTCACGGCGTATCCGGGCAAGGTGTTCGACAATAACTACACCCTCAACACGGTGGACCTCTGCCCGGTGGGCGCGCTCACGTCCAGGGATTTCCGGTTTCAGATGCGCGTCTGGTTTCTCAAGGAGAGCAAGAGCGTCTGCACCAGCTGCGCCACGGGCTGCAACATCCTGATCGGCTCGCGCCAGGACCGTATCTACCGTTATGAGCCGCGCGAGAATGATGCCGTCAATGCGTGCTGGATGTGCGACTATGGACGGCTCAATTACAAGTGGATCGGACGGGACGACCGGCTCGCCGAAGTCCGTGGCCCGAAGATCGAAGGCCGAAATGAACTGAGGGGTTGGGCGTCTGTATTAAGGGAGATCTCGGGGAAACTGAGGCAGGCAGCGGCGGGCTCGGTCGCCGTTATTGCCTCGGCGCGGCAGACCAACGAAGAGCTTTACCTGCTGGCGAAGCTGGCGAAGAAGCTTGAGGCGCTGACCGATTCGGTGCCGCGCATAGGGGAAGGGGACCGGTTGCTGCTGAACGCGGATCGTAATCCGAACAGCGCCGGCGCGCGGCTGACCGGCATCGCCGCCGAGCCGATGGGCGCGAATCTGCCAAAGATCGCCGAGGGCATCCGCGCCGGCCGTATCAGGACTCTGCTGGTTGTGGGCGAGGACGTGACCCGCCATGGCCTGGACGCGGACGTGCTCGACAAAGTGGAGACGCTCATCGTCAGCGACATCCTGCCAAACCAGACAACCGGGCTGGCGCACTACCTGTTGCCGGGATGCGCGCATGCCGAGAAACGCGGGACGTTCACGAACACCAAAGGACGGGTGCAGAAGTTTGCGAAAGCGGTCGAGCCCCGCGGCGATGCCAGGCCTGAATGGGAGTTTCTCCACGAACTGGCCGCTAGTGTTGTCGGCCAGGACGGCTGTGTGAGCGTCGAAGGGCTCTTTAACCAAATGGCCAAAGACATTCCCGCGTTTGGAGGATTGACGTGGGCTGGGCTTGGCGACCTGGGCGCCACAATCGAGATCAAGCGATGATTCAGGCTATCCCAGACTGGTTTGCGACTGAGGCAGGGCAATTTGCGCTGTTCAGCGCGTTGAAGATTCTGGGCGTGTTCGCGGTGGTGATGTTCATCGTCGCCTACGCCGTTTGGGTGGAACGCAGAACCGCGGCATTTATCCAGGACCGCGTCGGACCGAATCGCGTCGGGCCGCTGGGCCTGCTGCAGCCCGTTGCGGACGCTATTAAGTCGTTCCTTAAGGAAGACTTCACGCCAGCGCATGTGCGCAAGGCCTACTACTGGCTGGCACCGGCGATTGTGATGATCCCAAGCCTGCTGATTGTGGCGATCATTCCGTTTGGCTCCCTGCTCGGGAACCAGAAGATGGTTGTTGCGGACCTGAACGTGGGCATCCTCTACACGTTCGGCATCGTGTCGCTGGGTGTTTACGGGATTGTCCTGGCCGGCTATGCGGCAAGGTCGAAATACCCGCTCATTGGCGGACTCCGATCCTGCGCGCAGATGATCTCCTACGAAATCGCCATGGGCATGGCAATCATCCCGCTCTTCCTGATCGCCGGCGGGTTCGACGCGCAGCAGTTGAGCGCGGCCTGGCAGAAGCTGCTGGCTGGCGCGAGCAGCCTGAACCTGGGCCGGTTGGTTGCGTGGCAGGCCATGCACGGCTGGTTGATTCTTTATGCGCCGCTGTCCTTCGTCATCTTTCTGGCTGCCATGTTTGCCGAGACTAACCGGATGCCCTTTGACCTGCCCGAGTCGGAGCAGGAACTGGCCGGCGGCTACAACGTCGAATACAGCTCGATGAAGTTCGCGCTCTTCTTCATGGGTGAATATGCCAACATGGCTGCCGCCGCCGCGCTGATGACCACGCTTTTCCTTGGCGGCTGGAGCCTGCCGGTGGCGGGGTTGAGCCAGCCTGCGACGACGATTCTGGCGGGCCTTCTGCACATTGCCATTTTCCTGGGCAAGATGTGCTTCGTTATCTTCATGGTGATATGGGTGCGCTGGATGTGGCCGCGCTTCCGTTACGATCAGCTCATGGATTTGGGCTGGCGCAGGTTCATTCCGCTGGCGCTGGCCAACATTGTGGCGACAGCCGCCGTACTTTGGGTGAGAACCTAAATGATCGTTGAACGCAAGAAACTGAACCTTTGGGAACGGCTTTACCTGCCGGCGGTGATTGGCGGGTTCAAGGTCAGCTTGCGCCATTTCTTCAAGAAGAAGGTGACCATGCAGTATCCCGAGGAGCGCTGGGTTGTGCCCGAGGGTTATCGCGGAGCGCCCTACCTCGTGAAGGACCAGGATGGCAACACCAAGTGCGTCTCCTGCCAACTCTGCGAGTTTGTCTGCCCGCCCAAGGCGATCCGGATCACGCCTCCCGGCCCTGCGGGTGCCATGGCGGATCGCCCAAATGCTGAAAAAATGCCGCGCGAGTTTGAGATCAATATGCTCCGCTGCATCTTCTGCGGCTTCTGCCAGGAGGTGTGCCCGGAGGAGGCGATTTTTCTTATGCGGGATTACTCGCTCACGGGCATCAGCCGCCCTGAGATGATCTACAACAAAGAGAAATTGCTCGCGCTCGGGGGCGTGCATCAGGACAAGATAGGAAAGTGGCAGCGGAAAGCGTGCGAGGCGCGCGCCCAGGGCCTCGATCCCTGAGCTGGAAGTTGAAGATTGAAAAGGTCAAGTCAGATCAACAGGTTAAGCAGCGAAATGGCAAGTAGCCGGACAGATTAACAGATGCAGGACGCCCTCTTTTACATGTTTGCGTTCCTGACGCTGGTGTTTGGCTTCCTCGTCGTGGCCAATCCCTTCAGCCGCAACCCGGTGACCAGCGCCATGTTCCTCGTGCTGACCATCGTCTCGCTGGCCGGGTTGTTCGTGCTGCTGCACGCCTTTTTCCTGGCGGCGGTGCAGGTGCTGGTTTACGCAGGCGCGGTGATGGTGCTGTTCCTGTTCGTCATCATGCTGCTGGACTTGAAGACGGAGGAGCAGCGCAGGCTTAAGGCATTCGGGGTCGTGGGAGGGTTGGTGTCGGTCGGAGCCATCCTCGCCATTTTCCTTGCGAGCCTCTGGAATGCCCCAGTTGGGGCCGCCGATGCGCCCACGCTGGAAGGCGGGACGGTCCGGCTCGGCAAGTTGCTGTTCACGCAGTACCTGCTGCCGTTCGAGATTGTGTCCTTGATCCTGCTTGTTGGGATGGTCGGCGTGGTGTTGCTCAGCAAGAGGGACCTGAAATGAGCATTGGCCTGGAACATTATCTCGTAGTCAGCGTGCTCCTGTTTTCCCTGGGGCTGCTGGGGGTAATCGTGCGGCGCAACGTGCTGATTATCTACATGTCGCTTGAGATGATGCTCAACGCGGCCAACCTGGCGCTGGTGGCCTTCTCCCGCTTCACCAACAACCTCGATGGCCAGGTGTTCGTTTTCTTCATCATCACCGTCGCGGCTGCGGAGGTATCGGTCGGCCTGGCCCTGATCGTCGCGCTCTATCGCAAGCGCCAGACTGCCCACGTGGAGGATTTGACCACGTTGAAACTCTAGCTGATGCACCCCGACCTGATGCCTTGGATCGTCCTGTTTCTGCCGCTGCTGGCGGCGGTGGTGATCACGCTGTTCACGCAGCAGCATCGCAAGCTTAGCGCGGGGCTTTCCATCGCCGCCGTGGTGGCCGGGTTCTTCCTGAGCATAATCTTCATCGTGCTGACCGGCTGGGGTGGCGGGCGCGAATCCTCCGCCACATGGCTCGCGATTGGAAATCTGCAGGTGGACTTCGGGCTGCGCTTCGACCCGCTGAGCCTCCTGATGATGCTGGTTGTCACCGGCGTTGCCAGCGCGATACACATTTACTCCTGGGGCTACATGAACGAGGATCGGGGGTTCCCGCGCTTCTTCGCCTGTTTGAGCCTGTTCACCTTTTCGATGCTTGGCATCGTGCTCGCCAACAACTTCCTGGGACTGTTCATCTTCTGGGAATTGGTCGGCGTGTCCAGCTACCTCCTGATCGGCTTCTGGTTCGAACGGCCTGCGGCGGCGGATGCCGGCAAGAAGGCATTCATCACCAACCGGCTGGGAGACTTCGGCTTCCTGCTGGGAATTCTGACTGTCTGGGCGTGGTTTGGCTCGCTCAACTTTGCTGAAGTCAGCAAAGGGATGGTGGACTGGAAGGGGGAGCACTGGTTGCTGACCGTCGCCGGGCTGCTCATCTTCTGCGGCGCTATGGGCAAGAGCGCACAGTTTCCACTGCACGTCTGGCTTCCGGACGCCATGGAAGGCCCCACTCCCGTCAGCGCGTTGATTCATGCCGCGACGATGGTGGCCGCGGGCGTGTACATGCTTTGCAGGGTGTTCTTCATCTTCACGCCCGATGCGCTGACCGTGATCGCGTGGATCGGCGGCTTCACCGCCCTCTTGTCTGCCATCATTGCCATTCAGCAGAACGATATTAAGCGCATACTTGCTTACTCGACGCTCTCCCAACTCGGATACATGGTGATGGCCGTCGGCCTCGAAGGCCCCACCCCGGCCATGTTCCATCTGACGACGCACGCCTTTTTCAAGGCGCTGCTGTTCCTGAGCGCGGGCTCGGTCATCATCGCGCTCCATCACGAGCAGGACATCTGGAACATGGGCGGCTTGCGCCCGAAGATGCCCGTCACATTCTGGACTTTCATGGCGGGCACGCTGGCATTGGCTGGAGTGCCGCCGTTCAGTGGGTTTTACAGCAAGGACAGCATTCTCGCGCAGGCCGCGCAACACAACCTCGGACTGTTTGTTCTGGGCGCCGTGGTTGCCGCCCTTACGACATTCTACATGTGTCGGCTGGTATTCGTCGCCTTCCTTGGAGCACCGAAGTCCGAGGTGGCCGGGCATGCCCGCGAATCAGGGCCGGTCATCGTCTGGCCGCTGGGAATCCTGGCTGTCTTCAGCGTGATTGGCGGGTTCATTGGCATTGCGCAGGTCTATGCAAGACAGTTCCCGTCCGAACATGCCGCGGAGGGCGCTTCGTTTGCCGGAGAGTTGGTGGGGCCATTCCTCCATGCTCCGCTGGCGGCCGGTTCCGGATTGCTGGCGGTGCTGGCTGGGTTTGCGGCTGCCTACGCGCTTTATGCGAAAGCCGCCAGGGATCCGTTGCCCGAACTGTTGGGCGCCGTGGCGCGCGCGATGCGGAACCGGTTCTATTGCGATGAGATCTACCGTGCCACGGTCATCAGGCTGCACGACTTCCTGGCCGCGGCGGCCGACTGGTTCGACCGCTGGATCATTGCGGGCGTGGCGGTGCGGGGGGCGCACGGCACAACCGAGCTGGCGGGGCGTGCGTTGCGGTTGCTCCAAACCGGAAACCTGCAGACTTACGCCTTCCTGTTTGCGCTTGGCGTGGCGCTGGTTCTTTACCTGGTTCTCTTCTAGGCATGTCGCCGCTCACCTACATCATCGGCTTGCCGCTCTGCGCAGCGATTGTGCTGCTGCTGGTGCCCCGCACGTTCCGGCCGGTGCTGCGCGGCGTTGCCATCCTGGCGACGCTGGGCTCGGCGCTGTTGGCCCTGAAGATGTTCCTGCAGTTCCAAGCTGGCGGTTTCGGCTACCAGTTCGAGCAGCAAGTCCCCTGGGTGGCGAGCTTAGACCTCAGCTACCATGTCGGCGTGGATGGCATCAACGTCGGTTTGGTCCTGATGGGCGCAATCGTTGCTTTCGCCGCGGCCTGTGTTTCCTGGGAAATCAAGGACCGGGAAAAGGAATTCTATATTCTGCTGCTCGTGATGGCAGGAGGGATCCTGGGCGCCTTTGCCTCGCTGGACCTCTTCTTCTTTTACTTCTTCCACGAATTGGCCTTGGTGCCTACGTTCATCATGATTGGCGTCTGGGGCCGCGGTGAGCAGAAGAACTACGCCACGTTCCAGATCACCATCTACCTCAGCCTCGGCGCGCTTATTGCGCTGGTGGGACTGATCGCCTTCTATGTGCAGTCCGGCGCCGGCACATTCGACATTCCGAAGCTGGCTGAGCACCTTCGCCACAAGCCGCTCTCTCTCGGGGCACAGAACTTCATCTTTCCCCTGTTGCTGTTCGGATTTGGCATCCTCGTCTCGCTGTGGCCGTTCCATACGTGGGCGCCGCTCGGCTACGGTTCCGCGCCCGCCGCCACCGCCATGCTCCACGCCGGCGTGCTCAAGAAGTTCGGCCTCTACGGTCTGATCCGCATCGCTCTGCCGTTGCTGCCGGATGCCGCGCGCGGCTGGATGCAGGTCCTCGCCTGGCTGTGCCTGGGGAACCTTCTCTATTGCGGCTGGGTCGCCATGCGGCAGAAGGACTTCAACCGGCTGGTCGGCTATTCCAGCGTCGCGCACATGGGCTTTGTGTTCCTCGGCATTGCCGCCCTGAATCTCGTCGGGGTGACGGGCGCGGTGCTGGTGATGATCGCGCACGGCTTCCTCGCCGCGCTGACGTTCGGTCTGAGCGGCTACCTCTATCAGCAGACCGGCACGCTGGAGCTGGACCGGCTCGGCGGGCTGCTTCGCCGGCTGCCGTTCATCGGCGCGGCCCTGATGATGGCGGCCTTTGCCGGTTGCGGCCTGCCGGGCTTTGCCAACTTCGCCGGTGAGATCACGGTCTTCTTCGGCGCGTGGCAGAGTTTCCGACTGGTGACGATCCTGGCCTGCTGGGGCGCGCTGATCATCGGCGCGGTGTACATGCTGCGCGCAGTCCGAGCCATGTTGCATGGCCCGCTCCCGGAACCGTGGGCCAATGTGGCGGACGCCCCCCATCTTTGGCGCAAGGCCCCCTTCATCGTGCTGCTGGTCGGTCTGCTGGTGTTCGGCTGCTTTCCGCGCCTGCTGACCGACAAGATCGAGCCGAGCGTGAGTGAGAAAGTAATGAGCGCAATCGCCCCAGAGAGGTCTCCTGACACCTCCGTGACCACTGAACTCCGTCCGGGTGCAGCCCCTCGGGGGCAACCCGAGCCACTGCTAACCTCCGCCGCGGCGAAGGCTGCCGATGTTCAAGAGTGATGAACTTGCTTTTGCTCAGTCACGAATTGCTGGTGTTGGGCCTCGGGCTGGGGCTGCTCCTCGTGGATTTGTGGCTGCCGCTGCCCGCCAAGCGCAAGCTTGGCTACGCCGCAGCGCTGGGCGTGGGCTTGATTCTGCTTTACAGCCTCTGCTGCGTCAGGCTATCTCCCGGCCAGTCGGTGCAATACGCCTTTGGACAGATGTATGCGCTCGACAGCCTGGCGCTTTTCTTCAAGCGCTTCTTCCTTATTGCCGCCCTGATCGTGCTGCTCATGTCGGTCGAATTCGCCGACCGCATCGCCACAGGCATCGGCGAGTTCTACGCACTGGTCTTGTTTGCGCTGTCGGGCATGCTCTTCGCCTGCTCCGCGAACGATTTTGCCCTGCTGTTCGTCTCCCTTGAGTTGATCACCGTCACCTTCTACGTGCTTACGAGTTTCCAGCGCGCCCGGGTGGCCTCCCTCGAGGCCGGGGTGAAGTATCTGATTATTGGCGCTCTCTCTACCGGCTTCATGGTCTTCGGCATCGCGCTGGTCTATGGAATGTCGCACACGCTTAACTTCGAGACCTTGGCCGGGGTGGTCCCGCAGTTGGGCAGCAACAAGGTATTCCTGTTTGGGCTTGTGCTGGTCCTGGTCGGGCTGGGTTTCAAGATTGCCGCGTTCCCCTTCCAGATCTGGGTGCCGGACGTCTATCAGGGAGCGCCTGCTCCGGTAACTGCCTTCCTCGCCGTGGGCTCCAAGGCGGCCGGCTTTGCCTTGCTGCTGCGGGTGCTCTTCATTGCCGTGCCAGACGTCACGGCCCATTGGTTCAACCTCCTGATCATTGTTTCGGCCGTCTCTATTCTCTACGGCAACCTCTGTGCCATTCCGCAGCGCAACCTCAAACGGCTGCTCGGCTACTCGAGCATCGCGCACGCCGGCTACCTGCTGCTGGGCGTTGCCGCCCTCAGCCCGGCGGGCCGGTCGGCGGTTCTTTACTACCTCAGCGGCTACCTGTTTACGGTGCTCGGCGCGTTCACCGTGATTTGTCTCGCGCTGCGCCAGGTGGAGGGCGAAGACCTCGGCGCGTTGGCCGGCCTGCATCGGCGCTCGCCCTTGCTGGCCTCAACGATGACGCTGGCCATGGCCTCGCTCGCCGGCGTCCCGCCGCTGGCCGGGTTCTTCGGGAAGTTCCTGCTCCTCAAGGCCGTCCTTGAACAAGCCCCAATGCACGCCGGCTACTATTGGCTGACCCTTGCCGCGCTGGCTGGTGTCGTGATCTCGTTCTATTACTATTTCAGCGTTGTGCGGGCCATCTATTGGTCCACCGGCGCAACCGATCTGTCTCCGATTTCGGTTTCCTGGCCCATCCGCGTGGTTATTTATGGCTGCATTGCGGGCATGTTCTACCTGGGCTCGTTCCCCGGCTGGATCGTGAATGTGGCGACTGAGGCAGTTAAGGTCCTGCCCTGAGATTCGTAGGAGTTGCTGGGGAACGCCGCTGGCCGACAAGGCTTAACGGCTTTCTGCGGTCCAGTTCCTCACCAATTCGGGGAGTTTGCAGTGGTCGCAGATGGAGTTCGAGTGGTCGCAGAAGTCCCGCACAATCTGGATTAGGCCCTGCTGCGCTGCCGCACTGGGCAGGGCGCGAGGCGCGGCGCCGCCGAACAATCGCTCCCGGGCCAGGCGAAGGACCGAGTTGTCTTGTCCGGGCGGCCACGCGAGATAGCGGCGTTCGAGGGCACGCTGCAGGGCAGGGTTCTTGCCCTCGACGGCCCGAATCCACAGCCAGGGCAGAACGACATTGATCGCCAGGTCCGTTACTCGGGTGGCGCCCAGGAGCGGTTGCGCTTTCTTAAATCGGGCCGAACGGAACGTGCAATGCCAGGACCAAAAATCGTCCGGCTCGACTTGCAGCGTTTCCAGGAGCGAATCGGCCAGGACTGAATTCGGCACCTCGTGCCGGCACCACCGTTCGAGCCTTAACGAGAGATTGCCGTGCAGCAGCCATCGCGAGGCAAGAGCGACGCGGCGCTGCGGATGGTTGGCGGGCCGTGAGCCGTGCAGATGCCAGAGGGAGCGCGGCAGGAGGCAGTCCGAGAATTCGTCGCGCTCGCGCCACCAGTAATCCCAGACCCGACGCACATAGTGGTCGGTGTCGGCGGGTAGGCGAGTCAGGTCGGTAGGCAGCAGGCCGCTGATGCCGAACAGGCGTGCCTGCAAGGCAAATGGCTCGGTGCGGGGCGTCTGCCATCGGGGGCGCAACTCGGCCAGACGCTGCATCGGCCAGACGTTGTGTTTGTAGCCCAAGGCGCGGAAGAGCCCCTCCCACAGCGCCTGCTCCCAGCCCACGCGCCGGGCGCGAGCCTGAAAACGCGCCGACTTGCTTTGCAGCCGCACCTGCGCCGCCTGGTGGAGCAGGTTCAGCACCCCTGCCGCGGGGAGCATGCGCAACGGGGCGCAGCATTTGCCGCGCAGCGCCTCCGGCAGTTCCTGCGCCGCCTCGCTGCCAAGCCACAAGCTCAGTTCGCCGAGCGGGGCATCAAGCGCCTGGCGCAGCACGAGGGTCGGCGGCGTTCCGTCCACGGGTTGGCCGCTTTCCCAGACCACGTGGAGGAGCACGTTCTGAAATGCGGGGTTGCGGTCATGGCCGTGGGCGCGCCAACCGCTCGAGGAAAGGTCCACTTCCACATCGCCGCTCCTTGGGGGGTGGTCGCCGAATTGGATGACCGCGCCGCGAAAATCCGGCCCCCCCTCCAAACTGCGAAAACCAGGATGAAGAACCTGGACCGGCTGATCGTCCAAGGTTCTAAGTTGCTCGCGGAGCAAGCGCTGATGCTGCCAGATGGTCTGCAGGAGGTGTTCGGGCGGCGAGTTCCGTTCCTCGCGCAGGTCGGAGACCATCCCGCACCGCGCGCGCCACTGGGCATAGAAGTTGGCCAGAACCGAAGGCACCTTGTCCTTGCTTTTGCGCCGACAGGCCTGCAATGTCAAGCCTTGGAAAGGACCAACGGTGGGCGAGGTGCGACTGTTCGAGTGCCCCATCGCAGCGCCGACTTTCAGTCGGCTCGCGGTCATCAGAGCACCTGAGGGCCTGTCAAGGCCGACAAGCGCCATAGGCCCACCGGAGGTCAGGAATCCGGCCTGGCGCGATTCAGCGAAGGGATCTGTTATCGAGGGCGCCAGTGACAGTTGGCGCTGGCGCAGCGATGGTGGCGCTGAATCTGCAAGAGAGATCAGCGAAGGGGTCTGTTATCGAGGGCGCCAGTGACGGTTGGCGCTGGCGCAGCGATGGTGGCGCTGAATCTGCAAGAGAGATTGAACGCACCCTGAGAGGGTTTTGACTGTTACTATGTATATGAATCGGGAAGCAAACGAAGGTCGGCAGCAACTGCGCATATTGCTGTTGGCAGGAGTGCTCTGCGCCTGGGGCCACGGCGCCTGCGCACAAAGCACACCCAGCGATGTCCGCCGTGACGCAACCGTGCTGGCTGTTGAGAAGGTCATTCCCTGCGTGGTGAACATCGCCACCGAAACCATCATCCGCGTCCGCGATCCCTTTGAGGAGTTCTTCAGGCAGTTTTGGGACCCGTATCATCGCCGTCAGCCGCCTAACTCGCAGTACAGCCTCGGCTCGGGCGTTGTCATTGACGAGGAAGGCTACTTGCTCACCAACGACCACGTCGTCCGGCGGGCGGACAAGATCACCATCAAGTTCTGCGCCGGCACCAACGTCTATACCGCCGCGGTCGTGGCCAGCGACCCCAAGAGCGACGTGGCCCTGCTCAAGCTCAACGCCCGGCCGGGAGAAAAGTTCACGGCAATCCAGTTCGCCCGCGAGGATGATCTGCTGCTGGGCGAAACGGTCCTGGCGCTGGGCAACCCCTTTGGCCTCGGGGGTTCGGTCAGCCGGGGCATTCTCAGCTCCAAGAGCCGCGTCCTGCCCAAAGAAGGCGCGCCGCTGGATATTCCCAACTGGCTGCAAACCGATGCGCCCATCAATGTGGGCAATAGCGGCGGTCCGCTCGTCAACTTGCGGGGCGAACTGATTGGCATCAACGTCGCTGTCCTGAACGAGGTCATGGGCCAGCGCGCGCAAGGCATTGGGTTTGCCATCCCCATCCGGCGTGTTCTGGAGTCCTTATCGGACATTTTCCCAACGGAGTTCGTTAAAACCTATTGGTTCGGCGCGCGGATCAAAGTGGGGACCACCCCCCTGGTCATCACCAGCGTGCAGCCGCAAAGCCCCGCCGGCCGAGCCGGCTTGCTTGTTGGCGACGCAATTACCCAGGTCAATGGCCAGCCGCCGAAGAGCTTCATAGAATTTGCCGACCTGCTGGCCGCCGGTGCGGGCTCCGACGTGACCCTGACGATCCAGCGCGGCAAGACGCGAAAGGACATCACCGTGCGGCTGGTGCCTGAGAAGTCCATTTTCAACGCCGGGATGGTCCGCGAAAAGCTCGGGCTGAACCTGGAGGCGTTGACGCCGCAACTGGCCGCCCGTTATGGCGTGGGCGTTGCCGATGCGTTTTATATCGCCGGGGTGCAGGAAGATAGCCCGGCGGCAGCGGCCGGTTTGCAGCGGGGCATCCTGGTGACCGCTTTGGACGGACAACTGCCGATCGACGTTTGCGCCGCGGCCAAGTGGATTTATGCCAGGAAGAAAGGCGACCCGGTGCAACTCGAAATCGCCGTGCCGCAGCGGATGGGTAACTTCAATGTGCTGCGCCAGGCAACGGTGGAGTTGGCAGTGCGCTAGTGTGGCAACAAGGATGACAAAGGCCATTATGACCTCACGCTGACGGCCACTGACATGCCATGCGAACAGGCTTGCCAACGGACGGCGCCCAGATTTTGTTGGCTTAGGCACACCGGCCTCAACTAGACTATCTGCTAAGCTGGACCCAATGAGCGATGACTTGATGATCGAAGTCGCCAACCTGACGAAGCGTTACGCGGGCAACCCCGCAGTGTCGGACATCTCCTTCACGGTCACGCGGGGCGAAATCGTAGGCCTGCTCGGCCCAAACGGGGCAGGGAAGAGCACAACGATGCGCATCCTTTCCTGTTACCTGTCGGCGACCTCGGGCACCGTGCGGGTGGCTGGGCTGGATGTCTTCGAGCAATCCGACGAGGTGCGCCGCCGCATTGGGTATATGCCCGAAAACAACCCGCTGCACCACGACATGCGCGTGCGAGAATACCTGAAGTTCCGGGCCCGATTGAAGGGCTTGGGCGGCAGGCGATCACGGGAGCGCACAGATGTGGTCATGGAGCAATGCGGGCTTACCGATGTCAGCCGGAGGATTATCGGCCAGTTGTCCAAGGGATTCCGTCAGCGCGTGGGACTGGCGGATGCCCTCGTGCACGAGCCTGAGTTGATCATCCTGGACGAGCCGACAATCGGGCTGGACCCGAACCAGATACGGGTGGTGCGCCAGCTCATCAAGGGGCTGGGCGGCACCCATACCGTGCTGATATCCACGCATATCCTGCCGGAGGCGGAAATGACCTGCCATCGGGTCGTGATAATGTACGATGGACGAATCCTGGTTGCCGACACGCCGGAGAATCTGCAGAAGCTGATGAGCAGTCGCGGCCAGGTCATCGCGGAAATCGCTGCGTCGCCCGACGATCTGCGGGCATGCTGGGCACAGATGGCGGAGGTGGAGCAGTTCGACGTTTCACCGGCTGAGGGAGAGTATTTCCGTTGCGCGCTGACCCCGCGGGATGGCGTGGACTTGCGGCCACAGGTCTTCGCGCTGGCGCGGGAGCGGGGCTGGCCTCTGCGTGAGTTGACCCGAAGCCGCCACTCGCTGGAGGATATCTACGTCCGAGTCACCCGGCCTGAGGAAGAGGAAGTGTGATGCGGGCCTTCTGGACTCTGACGCGGCGGGAACTGGCGGGCTTCTTCCTGTCTCTCGGCGGCTACATTATTATCGCGGCGGCCCTCTTCCTGATGGGCTACAGCTTTGTCGTCATTCTCGTCAAACTGCAGAAGCCAACGCCAATGCCTATCACCGAGCTGTTCTATATCACACCGTTCTTCTGGCTGATTCTACTGCTGACAACGCCTGTGATTACCATGAGGCTGTTTGCGCAGGAGAAGTTCACCGGCACCTTCGAAACACTCATGACCACGCCCGTCAGTGACTTGCAGGTGGTAGTCGCGAAGTTTGCGGCGGCACTGCTGTTCTACCTGCTAATGTGGCTGCCGCTCCTGGGCTGCCTGCTGGTGGTGCGCCACCAGACCAGTGATCCAGGCTCGTTGGATGGAGGCCTGGTGGCCAGCACATTTCTGGGCATCTTGCTGTACGGGGGCGCGTTCATTTCCGTAGGTTGCTGCGCTTCGGCGCTCACGCGCAGTCAGGCGATCGCGGCTATGATCAGTCTCGTCTTTGGCGCAAGCGTGTTTCTGCTGGGGTACCTGGCCAGCCAGCTTCCGGCGCAGGAAAACTGGCAGACTCAGGTGCTTGGCTGCCTCGCAATTTTCGAACAGATGCACGATTTCGCCCGCGGCATCGTGGACACCCGGTCGGTGGTGCTGCTTGCAAGTGTCATATTCCTTTTCCTCTTTCTGACCGTGCGTGTCGTGGAAAGCCGCCGCTGGAAATAGCATGGCGACCAGTCCTCATTCGCACCCCAGCTTCTCGCCCTATCGCAAGTGGGGCATCGGCCTGCATGTGGTGGTGATCGTGCTCGTGGTTCTTTCGGTAGTGGCCATGGTGAATTACATCAGTGCGAACTACTTCCTTCGCTTCCACCTGAGCACGCGCACCCGAATCGAGCTCTCCCCGCGAACGCTCGGCCTGCTCAAGTCGGTCACCAACCAGGTGAGAGTGACTCTCTACTACGACACGGAAGACGATAGCGCGCTTTACAGCACCGTGTCGGACCTTCTTGGCGAATATCGGATGGCCAACTCAAGAATCAAAGTCGAAACGGTTGATTACATGCGCAATCCCGGCTTGGCGCAAAAGACCAAAGCCAAGTACAACCTCTCCGCCCAGACCGACAAAAATCTCATTATCTTTGACTGCGAAGGCAAAGTGAAACCGGTGGACGGGAACGCCCTGGCCACCTACGTGGTGGAGCAGGTGACCAACCAGACGCCCAGCGCGAGCGAACTGTCGTTTCAGCGCAAGCCTGCGGCCTTCCTGGGTGAGATAGCCTTCACCGCTGCTCTGCTCGACGTAACGAGTTCTAAGCCGCTGAAGGCTTATTTCCTCCAGGGGCATGGGGAACACCAAATGGATAGCGGTGACGAAGTAACCGGTTACCTCAAGTTTGCATCCATTCTTGAGCAGAATCGTGTCCGTGCCGAACCGCTGTCACTGCTCGGCACCAATACGGTGCCGCCGGACTGCAATCTGCTGGTTGTCGCCGGACCGCGCGACGTCATTCCTGACGCTGAACTGAGCAAGGTCGAGCAGTATCTCAACCAGGGCGGGCGCCTGCTGGCGCTGTTTAATTTTGGCTCGGTCCGCAAGAACACCGGCCTCGAAACCATCCTGGCCAAATGGGGGGTGGACGTTGGCCGCAATGTCGTTACCGATCCGGATAATACGGTGAAGGGAACGGACATCATCATCAGCCGTTTCAGCAAACATGCCGTCGTGAATTCTCTGCAAGGGTCGCGGCTTCATGTTAGCCTGCCTCGTTCCGTGGGCCGGTTGAAAGTGCACGCCGAAGCCGCCGATGCGCCGCGTGTGGATGAACTGGCTTTCTCCGGTCCCGGAGCCACGACGGCCGGCGATCCCGCCCGCAAGGGTTCGTTCCCCCTTTCGGTAGCCGTCGAGAAAGGTGCGATCAAGGATCTGATCGCCGAGCGGGGCTCGACCCGTATGGTTATCGTCGGCGATTCCCTGTTCCTGGGCAACCTCCAGATCGAGTCGGCAGGCAACCGTGATTTCGCCGGCAATGCCATAAATTGGCTGCTCGAGCGCACCCACCTGTTGGCTGGCGTGGGGCCGCGGCCGATCACACAATATCACATCATCATGACCCAGGGGCAGCTACGTCAGGCCCAATGGGTGCTCCTCGGCGTGTTGCCGGGCTCCGTCCTGCTGCTGGGCGGCCTGGTCTGGTTGTGGCGGCGGAGCTAGTCACCACGCATGAATTCCTGGAGCACCTGGCGCTGGTTAACCGTGGCTGTGATGCTGATGGGTTTTATTGCCTTCCACCACAAGTACTTGCGGAAGACCAATCACGGCCCCGGCAAAGTCCTTCCCGCGCTCCAGGCCGCGGCGGTCACCAGCGTGCAGGTGCGGCCTGCCGCCAGCCTGGAAATCCGCGCCGAGCGCACCAACGGAACCTGGCAACTTGTCCAACCGCTGATTTACCCCGCCCAGGCCGTCACCATCGAGAAGCTCCTTGCGGGGCTGGAAGAGTTGATCCCGGCGCCGTACATCACGGCCCGCGAGCTGCGGGGAAGACCCAAGGCGGACGAGGAGTTTGGCTTCGCCTCTCCCCAGGCGTCTATCATTCTTGAACAACCGGGCCATACCTCACGGTTGCGAATAGGCGCGCGAACGGCGCCCGGCGATCAAGTGTTCCTGCAGGTGGTTGGCGTCGAAGGCGTATATGTCGTGGACGCCGGTCTCCTGCAGTTCCTGCCCCGCACTGCGGATGACTGGCGCAGCACAGCGCTGTTGGACTTGAAAGGGGTAACTCCCGATGGGCTGGCGGTCACCAATGGTGCGAAGATCTTTGAACTGCGGTGCCCGGCCACCAATCGGTTGTGGCGAATGCATTATCCCCTCCAGGCGCGAGCCAATAACGTCAAGGTCGAAGAATCGCTGCAAATGCTGCAGAGCATCTCTGTGAGCCAGTTTGTGCCCACCGACCCCAAAATGGACTTGGAGACGTTTGGCCTGCATCCGCCGGAACTCGAACTGGCCATCAGCCAGGGCACCAACACCGTTGCGTGGCTGCAGTTCGGCAAGAGCCCCACCAACGATACCAGGTTGGTTTATGCCCGGCGGGTGGGGCTCAATGCCATCGTGGCCGTGCCCAAAGATCTGCTGGCACCCTGGTACGGCTCGGTCAACGACTTCCGCGAACCGTTCCTGATTACTCCGACCGCTCCCGTAGCGGTTGTGGACGTGCGCGCGCAGGACAGTTTCTCCCTCCAACAGCAGACCAACGGCACTTGGCGCGTCCTGCCGGAGGATTTTCCCGCCGATGCCGGTTTGGTCAAGTATCTGCTCTCCGCCCTGAATGAATTGCAGATCGTCGAGTTTGCCCAGGACGTGGTGGTTTCGGCGGATCTGCCGGCCTACGGCCTCGCTTCGCCTCTGCGGCAATACATTTTGAGAGCGGCAACGACTAACGTCCCCGCGGGCTTAACCAATCCAGTAATTGCCGAATTGAGTTTCGGCACGAACCAGGCCGACCGAGTCTTTGCGCGGCGAGCGGACGAGAGTTTCGTTTATGCCGTAAAGCTGGCGGACTTCCAGCGCTTGCCGGCGGCGGGATGGCAAATGCGCGAACGCCGGATTTGGAGCATCTCCACCAATGACGTGGCGCGCGTTGCCCTCCGGCAGCAGGGGCGGGCGCGTCAAATTGTCCGAAACGGACCGCATAGCTGGTCGCTGGCTCCCGGCTCCCCGGGCGTCATCAACGATCTGGCCGTCGAGGAGACTGTCAGCGGATTGTGCCGGTTGGCCGCGACCGCCTGGTTGGCCCGGGGCGAGACAAACCGCACCCGCCTGGGCTTTACTGAGAACAACTACCAGATCACACTCGAACTCAAGAACGGCGAGAAGGCTGTGATCGAATTCGGCAGCGACGCGCCCGGCAATCCGCCAACCGCTGCCGTCACGCTGAATGGAGAACCCTGGGTTTTCGAGTTCCCGACCTGGCTGTACGATTACGTGCAGCGCTACCTGCCCGTGCCGACCAACTGAGTATGGCCAACCGCCACAAAGGCAGCTTTTGGCGGACCTGCCGGATCTGTTTTCGCCGGTTCCGCATCGCGGTCTGGCTCCTCATACTCGCATTGCTGGGCGCGCTGGTTTACCTCAACCAGATCGGCCTTCCCAACTTTGCCAAGACACCGCTGCTGAATAATCTGCGCGCCCGCGGTCTCGATCTGCAATTCTCCCGCCTCCGCCTCAGTTGGTATCGCGGCATCGTCGCGGAGAACGTCTGCTTCGGGCGCCCAGACGCCCCCCGCGGCCCGCAATTGACGCTCGCGCAAGTCCAGATGCGTCTCAATTACCGGGCCCTCGCCCGGCTCCAGGTCCAGGTTGATTCGCTCATCCTGCGCAAAGGCCGCCTGGTCTGGCCCATCCTGGAAGCCAACCGGGCGCCGCGACAATTGGTGCTCGATCAGATACAATCCGAACTCCGGTTCCTGCCCGGCGATGAATGGGCGCTGGACCACTTCACGGCTGTGTTTGCCGACGCTAGACTCCGCTTGTCCGGCACGGTCACCAATGCCTCCTCTGTCCGCAACTGGACTTGGTTTCAGGCCGAACCGGCCCCCGCCGACCGCCCGCCGCGCAACTGGCCCAGCGAGGTCGCCGATGCCTTGGAGCGCATCCATTTCTCCGCTCCGCCGGAGTTTAAGCTCGATGTTCGGGGCGATGCGCGTGACCCCAGCAGTTTCGCCATCTATGCGACGCTGACCACCGCCGGAGCCGACACACCTTGGGGCAATCTGGCCCAGAGCCGGGTTAATGCCCGGCTCTTCCCGGCCGCGACCAATGGCCCGTCCAAAGCCGAATTGAGCCTCGAAGCCAACGCGGCGCAGACCCGTTGGGCGGCCGCAACCAACCTGCACCTCGCTGCCCAGCTTGCCTCTTTCGAGTCCCTAACCAACTGGAGAAGCGGCCACCTGACAATATGCGCTGAGCACGCAACCGCCCCGTGGGCAAAGGTTGCCAACCTGCACCTCGCCCTTAACTTCGCCTCAGTCGAGGGCCAGACCAACCTGGCCAACACCGACGCCATCCTCTCGGTGGCGCGCGCCCAGACCCGCTGGGGCAGCGCCACCAATGCGCAACTCCACGCCCAATGGATTCACTCCCTTACCAACCCCACTCCGCTTTCGGGCGCAGCAACCCTCCTGTGCGCCCGCCCGACTAACCAATGGGCCTGCGCGCGGGAACTGCGCCTCAATGCCCGCCTCGCAATGCCCATCAACAACTCGCCGCCCCGTGCCGAGGAATCCTGGGCCGGGTGGGCCAGACTCGAACCCTACGCTTTGGACTGGGACTTCCATCTTGCCGCCTTGCAGTCGGCTGAACTGGCAGCGGACGAAGTGACCGGCGGCGGGCAGTGGCGCGCCCCCGCGCTGACCATCACCAATCTGCAGGCAACTCTTGCCCAGCGGCCGCTCAGTGCGCGCGGTGACTTGGACGTGGCCACCCGCGTCATGCGCGTCATGTTTACCTCGAAGGTTGATCCGCACCAGCTCTCGCCTCTCCTGGCCCGCAACGCCCGCGGTTGGCTGGCCCGGTATTCCTGGAAAAGGCCCCCCGACCTGGCGGGCGAGGTGTCGCTGGTCTTGCCCGCATGGACCAACCGGCATCCCGACTGGCGAGCGGATGTCCAGCCCACGCTCCTCTTGCAGGCTGATGTCAACTTCGCGCGCGGCCTGACCTGCCAGGGTGTGTCGGTTTCCGCCGCCCAATCCCATATTTCCTATTCGAACCAGGTCTGGCGCCTGCCGAACTTGCGAGTCATCCGGCCTGAAGGTCGGTTGGAGGCCGCCTTTGAAACCGACAATCGGGCAAAGGATTATCACTTCAACCTTCACAGCACGCTGAACGTGCTGGACTTGCGCCCACTGCTGGAACCGGCCCAGCAACGCGCGCTCAATTTCTTCACCTTCACCCAACCGCCCGTCATTGACGCCGAAATCTGGGGGCACTGGGGCGATCCGCAGCGGACGGGGCTCAAGGGCCGGGTGGCGCTGACCAATTTCACCTTTCGGGGCGAATCAGCCGGCTACTTGCAGACTGCCCTCCAATACACCAACCGCTTACTGCACTTTACGGCGCCCCGCCTCGAACGCGGCGCCGAACGGCTCAGCGCCGACGCCGTCACGGCGAACTTTGCCGCGCAAGAGGTTTATCTCACCAACGGCTTCAGCTCGGGCGACCCCCTGGTCATCGCTCGCGCCATCGGCCCCCACGTCGCCCGCGCAATCCAGCCCTACCAATTCAAACAGCCGCCGGTCGCCAGGGTTTGGGGCGTCATCCCGATGCACGGGGAGGACGCCGCCAATTTGCACTTCGACCTGCGCGGCGGCGCGTTTGAGTGGTGGCGGTTCCGGGTGCCGGAGATTTCCGGCCACGTGCATTGGCTGGGGCAGCATTTGACCCTGAGCAATGTCTGGGCCGGTTTCTATGGCGGCCAGGCCTACGGCTCCGCTCAGTTCGACTTCCACCCCAAACGAGATACCGACTACCGGTTTACGGTGACCGCAACAAACGCCCTCCTGCCGTCGCTCGTGGCCGACCTGTTCCTCAGAACCAACAGTCTCGACGGCCGGCTGAATGGCACCTTGGCTGTCGCCAGCGCCAGCACCGCGGACCTCAACACCTGGAACGGCTCCGGCAACCTTGCGCTGCGGGACGGCCTGATCTGGGACATCCCGCTCTTTGGCATCTTCTCCCAGGTGCTCAACAGCACGGTGCCCGGTCTGGGCAACAGCCGGGCCAGCGCCGCCAACTGCACGTTCATCATCACCAACGGCGTGGTCCGCTCCGAGGACCTGGAAATCCGCTCGACCGGGATGCGCCTCCAGTATCGCGGCACGCTGGATTTTCAGGGCCAGGTCAATGCCCGCGCGGAAGCCGAACTCCTGCGCGACACCTGGCTGGTCGGCCCGGTCGTCAGCACCGTCCTGTGGCCGGTGACGAAGCTGTTTGAATACAAGATCACCGGCACGCTGGGCGAACCTAAGGGCGAGCCGGTTTACCTCATCCCTAAAGTTGTTTTGCTGCCCTTCCAGTTGCCCTTCCATCCCCTGCGCACCTTGCGCGGGCTTTTCCCGGAAGGCTCTGGTTCCAACCGCACGAACACGCCGCCGTTCCGATCGCTCGAACAAAACTGAGCCGCGCAAGACCTTCCGCCGCTGGCATGAGTTCCGTCACTCCAACACCGCCACCCGCTTCGGACGCCTGGTTCACCACCACCCACTGGTCGGTCGTGCTCTCGGCGCGCGAAAAAGACACGCCCAGGTCGGCCGCTGCGCTCGAGACGCTTTGCCGCGCTTACTGGTACCCGCTCTACGCCTTCCTGCGGCGGCAAGGCCATGCGCCCCAGGACGCGCAGGACCTTGTCCAGGGCTTCTTCGTCCGCCTGTTGCAGAAAGACTACCTGCAGGCGGCGGCGCGGGAGAAGGGCAAGTTTCGCACCTTCCTCCTGACGGCCCTGAAACGGTTCCTGGCCAATGAATGGGACCGCCAGCACGCGCAAAAGCGCGGCGGCTTTGCGCGGATAGTCGCCATTGACCAGGAGTTCGCCGAGTCCCGCTTTGCCGCTGATCCCTCGCCCAACGTCCAGCCCGACCTGCTCTTTGACCGGCAATGGGCCATGACTCTGCTCCAGGGCGCTATGGCTCAGTTGCAGGAAGAGTATGTGGCCTCAGGCCGGGCCAGGCTGTTCGAGTTTCTGCAAAGCTGTTTGGCCCGGGAAGATTCGGCCCTGCCTTACGCGGAGATCGCCGCCCGCCTGAATCTCACCGAGCCCGCCGTGAAAATGGCCGTCCACCGCCTGCGCGCCCGCTGCCGCGAAATCCTGCGTGCCGAAATTGCCCACACCGTCTCCTCCCCGGAGGAGATCGAGGAAGAAGTCCGCCACCTCTTCTCCGCCTTCGATACCTGATAACAGCTTTCCAGCCCCCCAACCGTCCACGTATTGGACACGTTCCGGGTTGTCCCTTTTGGCAGTCACTATCTCCCGCCAACCGCCGTCACCCTCGCCTTTGCGCCATCCGCAGCATTCCCAGCCACCCCAGCGCCGCCAATAGGCCGTGTACAACGGGTGTACAAGGGATGCTCACCGGGTGCACACGCTTCAGCCCCTTGTGCTCCCCTTGTGCATCCGGTGTACTCCCCTTGTACACGCTTCCAGACAACGTAGAAGAGACCTCGCCGGAGGCGGCGGCGGACTCCAGGGCTGTCGAAGACTTCGCTTTCGTAACTTTTGTCCTTTCAGTTACTTGCTGGTTCTTTGACTCGGGCGGCGGCGGGACTATGGCGCTGAACACGCTATCCACCCCTTTCCAACCGTTCTTTGTCTGGCTGGTGACGATGAAAACCTTCTGACCTGGGGTCGGCTGCCCAAACCGGGCCGTGTAGAGTGCTGTGATGTCGCTTTGGCCATTGCTGGCTGGTCCCAACAGGCCCAGGTAATAGACCCGACGGTGTTTCATCCGGCCCGCACTGCACGGCGGCTGCCCAAACACCATGATGTCTTCATTGACCGTCCCGACGTTCAGCCACAGCCGGACACCCTCTTCCGCGTCGTTGACGATCTCCAGCCCGGTGACCGGGTTGGGGGCGAACACGACCGGGGCGGGCGGTTCGAGCACCGGCGCCTGGCCGATGCAGCGCAGGGTGCTGTTGATTTGGACGCAGAATTGCTGGCCGCTCAGGTGCGAATACTGGCCCATCCAGGGCTGGCTGGGGACGTTGAGGGCGGCGGTGTTCCAGCGCTGTCGCTGCGCTTCGGTGAGCTTAACGCCCCACTCGCGGGAGGAAACGCCGAAATGGGACCGGGCCGCCGCCTTGCGGTTGGACGGCTTGTCGCTGGGCACCGTGCGTTCCCTGGCGCACAAGCCAAAGGGCGATTGGTAGAAGGTTTCCCGGCCAAGACTGCCGGTGCGGGGTGTGGCTAAGAGTTTCATAGACGAATACCTTTCTCATACCGGCTGGGAGTGCTGCCTGGCGGCAGGCCCGACGCGGACCCGCCACCCAGGCCGCCATGCCTCCGCAGCCTTGGGGCAAGGGTTGCCCCAAGGGCGTGTGGCATCAAGCGTTAACTTCCTGCACGGACGATGGCCTCCTCAACCGGCAGATAGCCACTAGGCCAACCTCTACGGTGTGGAGTTGAACGCCGAAATGTTGTTGAAGGCTCGGCCCGCCTCTCCGAGGCCGAATACCTCCACTTTCTGGACATGGGCTATGGTTCAGCCCGCGAGGCCGAATACCAGGTGAGCCTGGTCTTCCGACTGGGGCTTCTTCCCGAGCAATCGCATCGAGATCTGTCGGCGTTGACCGTAGAGACCTCGAAAGTCCTCAATGGCCTGCTCCGCTCCCTGGGCAGGCAGTAAATCAGTTCCAGTCTGCAGCCTACAGTCTCCAGCCTGCCTCGCCCCGATGCCCGACTACGAGAATGCGCTAACCGACTGACCAGGGCTGGTTTTCCAGCTCAGGCCCCCCCCGGGTGAGGTGCGCCAGCCGGCAGTGCGCAGCGGCCCCCATTTGCCCACCCGCCTCGCTTCCCAAGTCCAATCCGGCCCGGGAAACCTCGAAGACCCACTTGCTCTGGCGGAAAATCAGCTATTGACAACCGGCCACGCCCCCCCGATAAGCTCGCCCCATGCTTGGTGAGACCCCCAAGCCATTCTCCCTCACCCGCGCATCGCTCAGTACGGGCGGACGCGCAAAAAGCAAATTCAGTCGGATGCTCTCATGAATGCGAAACAACCCGATCTCGTGACGTGCTACTGCAATAACTGTAATACCCATTTGCAGTTTGAAAGGGACCATGCTGGAGAGCGGGTTAGTTGCCCCAGTTGTGAAATGGAGACCCTGCTTTACGTTCCGCAAATAACTGCAGCTTCCCTGCCACAGCCACCAGAAGCAACTTCACCCTCGTCACAGCTGCCAGAAACACCTGCACCACCACCACGAGAACCACAGACACCCTCGCAACCAGCAGCACAAGCAACCCCCCGGGAAAGAAACTCTGCGGCAGGTGTGATCTCGATTGCTCTCCTTTCAATTCTGGGCTGTGCGTTGGTTTTCAACGGTTGCACAATGCAGACGGAGTCCGCGATTCACCAGATTTACGCAGCAATCCAGTACTGCTCAGGCTTCATGCTCATTGGGATCGCCATGCTGATAAACTCAGTTGTTGGCCCGCGCCGATAGACTCGAAAATGCCAAGACACGGAGGAATATTGGACTTGCGTCCTTCTGAAAGAAGTGCAAGAGGCAGCTTTCTTGCATGCGTGCCTCTATGGTTCCAACCTTGCCTATCCGTTTCCCACACTTAAATCATTGGGCGAGGAGTTCACCGCCTGCGCGGAAGTGAGCTAAACTGCGACAGCCGGCTAGGCATTCTTCCAACACGGGAAGGCGCCGTCGGGTAATGAAAACGGGGTCACCCATACCCCAAACCTTAGCCTTGTGAACAGGAAAGGCATCAATTGGTGAGGAAGGTATTGACACAAGGTCACCAACATGGTGATGTAGAGGTATGCCGGTATATACGAAGCGCAAGACCCGACTCCACGTCC
>Ga0209606_1000637_pt1 | contig 50770 bp, 31 predicted proteins | sample AD_UKC057_MetaG_FD_184412 | JGI IMG/M metagenome (GOLD analysis project Ga0209606, IMG submission 184412) | Active sludge microbial communities of municipal wastewater-treating anaerobic digesters from USA - AD_UKC057_MetaG (SPAdes) (version 2) | ecosystem: Engineered > Bioreactor > Anaerobic >... | reverse complement strand
CCTGGCGAGCCGAGAGACCCGAATTCTCGTCATCTTCGACACATGAGGCTCCGGGCCGGTTCAACAAAGCGGCCTATTGCCGGCGGTGACGGCGGGGCAATGCCTCTATCATATACGCCTCGCCGGGTGGGGATTTCACGCTTCAAATAGACCGCCCGTCTCAAGAACGATTCTTCCGAGGTCTTTGCATCAAGTTGGTCACTTGAACCGAACAGAGCGCCTGACCCAGTGCTCAATTTATGAGCGCACTGCTCAAATTCCAATGCCCCCCTGCGTCATTTTCTAGTTCCCTTGACTTGGATTGGCCCAGGAAATCGTGGTTCCTGCCCATGTCCCGACTTGGCACGGGGCATGCTTATTCCACGACGTGGTCGTGCTTGAGGCGCAGAGAGGAGTCCGCAAGTTTCTTATCGGCAAGCAGAGCGGGAACCATGTGTATGGGGGTACGAATGTGGATATCCATTCCTTTCCCGATCGCTACGGCCTGAGTCAGATGAAATGGTTTTGCCCAAGTGGCCTGAAAGACGGGCTTACAGATTCGGACACTTTTTGACCCTCTGTTTGCAGGTGAATATACTCATGTGTGAATGTGCGAGGAGAATTGTCCTGATTCGTGAGCCGAATGCGGGCAATTTGCGGCCGTGCGAGTTGCGATTCTTGAAGCAGGTTCATAGACTGTTATTGAAGCGCAAGGGGGCGTGAAGTCCCGGGTCTACCGTCGGCAGGGGGCATATGATGGTGACGCTTGAAGACCTTACTCCGGGGACTGCCGTACGCGGCATTGTCCCGGGTAGAATTGTAACCATCGAGGCGGTGAAGTGGATCGGGGACAGCGTCATCGAGGTCACCCACAAAGACTCGCAAGGCAACCTTGGCAACCAGCTACTGTACAGGGATCAAGAACCCAGCCTGGAAGTCGTGGAGCAAGGCCGCCCTTGGAGCTTTGATGGAGACGGCGAACTCCTCAAGCTGGTCTCTGAAGCATACCGAATCCGGCTGGCTTACCTGTTTGACCCGCTGCTCGCGGTCCATACGTCTATCATCGAACCGTTGCCCCACCAGATCACGGCGGTCTACCAGGAAATGTTACCGCGCCAACCATTGCGTTTTCTGCTTGCCGACGATCCGGGCGCGGGCAAGACCATTATGGCCGGGCTGTTCATCAAGGAACTGCTGATCCGCGGCGACCTGAAACGCTGCCTCATCGTCTGCCCGGGTAACCTGGTGGAGCAGTGGCAGGACGAGCTGTACCGGAAGTTCCACCTGCCCTTCGAGATCATGACGAACGAGGGCTTGAATGCAGCACGGACGGGCAACTGGTTCCTGGAAACGCCCCTGGCGATCTGCCGTCTCGACAAGCTCAGCCGGAATGAGGACATCAAGGCCAAGCTGGAAACGACCGACTGGGACCTGGTGGTCTGCGACGAAGCGCACAAGATGTCGGCCTCCTTTTTCTCGGGAGAGGTCAAGGCGACCAAGCGGTACAATCTTGGAAAGCTCCTCTCCGGCGTGGCGCGCCATTTTCTCCTGCTCACGGCGACCCCTCACAACGGCAAAGAGGAAGATTTCCAGCTGTTCATGGCGTTACTGGACGGCGACCGCTTCGAAGGCAAGTTCCGTGATGGGGTGCATGTCGTCGATGCCTCCGACCTTATGCGCCGCCTGGTCAAGGAGCAGCTCCTGAAGTTTGACGGCAGGCCCCTGTTCCCGGAACGCCGGGCATACACGGTTCAATACCGATTATCGGCTGCGGAGGCGCATCTCTACGCAGAGGTCACGGAGTACGTCAAGCAGGAGTTCAATCGCGCCGACAAGCTGGGTGACGACAGCCGGAAAGGGACGGTCGGCTTCGCGTTGACGATCCTGCAGCGGCGACTGGCCTCCTCCCCGGAGGCGATCTACCAGTCACTCCGGCGCAGACGCGAGCGTCTGGAAAAACGCCTGCGCGAGGAAGAACTCCTGAAGAGAGGGGCCGAGGTTGCATTGACTCCCGGCGCCAAGGCCCGGGAACTGACGGAAGAGGACCTTGAGGAACTCGATGATGCGCCCGACGCGGAGGTAGAAGCCCTGGAGGATGAAGTCGTCGACCTCGCCACGGCAGCGCAGACTATCGCGGAGTTAAAGGCGGAGATCGATACCCTCGTTCGGCTCGAGAAGCTGGCCCAGGAGGTCAGGCGAAGCGGCACGGACCGGAAGTGGGACGAACTTTCCAGGCTGCTGCAGAACAAGGCGGAGATGTTCGACGCGCAGGGCCATCGCCGCAAACTGGTAATCTTCACCGAGCACCGGGACACGCTCAAGTACCTCACCCAACGGATCCGCACGCTCCTGGGCCAGGATGAGGCCGTCGTGAATATTCAGGGCGGCATGCTGCGGGAAGAACGGCGCAAGGCGCAGGAGTCTTTCACCCAGGACAAGAACGTGCAGATACTGGTGGCCACGGATGCCGCGGGCGAGGGCATCAATCTTCAGCGTGCCCATCTGATGGTGAATTACGACCTCCCCTGGAACCCCAATCGATTGGAGCAGCGTTTCGGCCGCATCCACCGCATCGGACAGACGGAAGTGTGCCATATGTGGAACCTCGTGGCCGACGAAACGCGCGAAGGCGATGTCTACCGCAAGCTCCTTCTCAAGCTCGAACAGGAACGGGAAGCCTTGGGCGGCCAGGTGTTCGACGTGCTCGGGCAGATCACGTTCGAGAACCGTTCCCTGCGCTCCTTACTGGTGGAAGCCATCCGGTACGGCGACCTGCCCGAAGTCAAGGCACGGCTGGAAAGGGTCATCGAAAACGCGCTTGATTACACGAAGCTCAAGGAGCTCATTGACAGCCGCGCGCTGGTGCGCGACGCCATGGACGTCGCGCAGGTCTACAAGATCCGGGAGGAGATGGAACGCGCGGAAGCCCGCAAGCTGCAGCCCCACTTCATTCAGTCCTTCTTCCTGGAAGCCTTCCGGCAACTGGGCGGCAAAATACACGAACGCGAGACGAAGCGGTTTGAGATTACGCACGTGCCGGGCAAGGTGCGCGACCGCGATCGCCTGATCGGCACCGGTGAGCCCGTCCTGAAGAGTTACGAGCGGGTCACCTTCGAGAAGAATCTCATGCAGGTTCCCGGAAAGCCGCTGGCGTCTTTCTTATGCCCCGGCCATGCGTTGATGGATGCGGTTGTCGATCTCATTCTGGAGCGCCACCGCGACCTCCTCCGCCAGGGGGCGGTACTCGTCGACCCCAACGACGAGAGCCGGAATGTGCGCGCCCTTCTCTACATCGAGCACGCCATCCAGGATGCCCGCCTGAACCAGTCCGGAGGCCAGCGCGTCGTATCCAAGCAGATGCAATTCGTAGAGATGGACTCGGAGGGAAGAGCAACCAAGGCGGGGTATGCCCCCTATCTGGACTACCGTGCGCCTGCCGAAGACGAATTGTCGGTGGCGAACCCCCTGCTGGAGCAGTCCTGGCTGTCGCGCAATCTTGAGACAGAAGCCCTCAGATATGCCGTCACCCAGCTCGTGCCGGCCCATATTCAGGAAGTGCGCCAGCGCAAGGAAGCCATGATCGACAAGACCCTGGAGCAGGTCAAGGCGCGGCTTACCGCCGAAATCAACTACTGGGACCATCGCGCGCAGGAATTGAAGGCCCAGGAGGCCGCGGGAAAGCAGCCGCGGATGAACTCGCAGAAAGCCCAGGAACGGGCCGACGAACTGGCGGCGCGCCTGCGCAAACGCCTCGAAGAACTCGAACAGGAACGCCACATTTCTCCGGCGCCTCCCGTTGTCATTGGCGGCGTGCTGGTTGTGCCCGAAGGACTCCTTGAAGAGCTTAAGGGCAGTGACGCGCGGGCGGCGGCGGAACTCGCGGAGGAGAAGAAGAAAGTCGAGTCGGCTGCAATGGCCGCTGTCATGGAGGCGGAACGCCGCCTGGGCAACGAACCGCGTGACGTGAGCAGCGAGAACTGCGGCTACGACATCGAATCGGTCATTCCCAACGGGGGCGGTAAGCTGCGGTTCATCGAGGTCAAAGGACGCTGGGCCGATGCCGACACGGTCACTGTCACCAAGAACGAGATCCTGACGGCACTCAATAAGCCCGACGATTTCATTCTCGCTCTTGTGAAGGTGGACGGCGAGGTGGCCCAGGTGTGTTACGTGCGCAAGCCGTTCACGTCGCCGCCGGATTTCGGCGCGACAAGCGTCAACTATCGCATTGACGCGCTCATGGAAAATGCGGAAGAGTTGTAAATATGGCGCCGCGCCTTGGATGAGACAGTCTTCGGAAATGTCAATGCCTCTATGCAATGGCGGCGGCGGTGTTTTGAAGGCTTATGAAGTCTGCGTTAATGCGAGGGAATTGAGCGCGCATGAGTGAAAATCGGCATTCCTGGATTGAGGTAGCTCCCGCAGAACTGGGGGAAGCTCTCGGGCAATTGACAAGGCTCCCCAAACCGCGGAAGCGCGTCCGGAAGGCCATCGTTTCCCTCGAGAACATGGAGCTGGTCCTGAGCGACGGTCTCAACACGGTTAAGGTGAAAGGCTCGGGCCTGTGGCCGGTGCCTGCCGTCATGGCCTACCCGGCTTTCAATGTCCTGGCCAAGGTAGCAAAGCTGGCGGACCAGGAGAAGCCGTTCGTTCTCGAAGGCGTTGGCAATCAGGTCAAAGCCGGCAACGCCACCTTTGCGTGCAGCTTCCAGAGGGCGGAAATCAACGTGCAGGGCGTGCTGTCGTCAGAGCGCGAGAGACAACGGGTCACGGAAGACAATGCGGACATTTTCGGCACGGGCTCGGCAGGACAGTTTGGTTCAGCGTGGTTCCTGCGCCAGATCAAGGAACTGTATCCCGACGCCGACACCGGTTCTGCGGTCGAGTATGTCTTGGTGACGATACCGGCTTTCCCGAATCTTGTTATCCATGTGCGGCCCGCCTGGGCCGAGTTTCGTATCGCGGCAGACCCTGCCGCCGCTCCGATGGACTGGCGGACTTCGAGCGAGCTGTGGAAACGATTTGGGTATCCCGTTATTGGTGAGTTGGGGGTCGACGCACTCCTTCGTTGGGCTGGTAAGATTGCGGCCAGGAAGATTAATCAGAAGGCCAACGAGACGCGATGATGAGAATCATGCAAGCAAGATGCCCGCGCTCCCAGGGGCGCTCCCGGGGCGCTACGCAAAGGAATCTTAATGGAACAGCGAAAGAAACTGATTGAAGTTGCGTTGCCGTTGGAGGCGATCAACGAGGCGTCGGCGCGGGAGAAGTCCATCCGGCACGGGCATCCGAGCACGCTGCACTTGTGGTGGGCGCGGCGGCCGTTGGCGGCGGCAAGGGCGGTCATCTTTGCCCAGATGGTCGACGACCCGTCGGGGTACGTGGACGAACTTCAGGCCGACCCGGTCAAACGGGCGGCCGCCGAGAAGGAACTGAAGAAGCGCCAGGCCGAATACACGGCTAAGCAGAAGCTTGCGAAAACGGCGGCGGTCCCGGAGCCGGAACCCACCCTCGACGGCGTTCTCGCCGAATTGGAGCGTAAACGGCTGTTCGCCATTATCGAGGACATGGTCCGGTGGGAAAATACCACCAACGAGGCGGTGCTGAACAAGGCGCGCACCGAGATCTGGAGCAGTTGGAAGCGGGCCTGCAAAGAGAATGCCGGACACCCTCGGGCGGACGAACTCTTCAATTCGGACAAACTGCCGGGGTTCCACGACCCCTTTGCCGGCGGCGGGGCGTTGCCGTTGGAAGCCCAGCGGCTCGGCCTGGAAGCCCATGCCAGTGACCTCAACCCCGTGGCGGTGCTCATCAACAAGGCCATGATCGAGATCCCGCCCAGGTTCGCGGGCATGCCGCCGGTGAACCCGGAGGAGAGAAGAGAGTGGAGAGGGGAGAGAAAAGAGGCGGGAGGGGAGAGAAAAGAGGCGGGAGGAGAGAGAAAAGAGGCGGGAGAAGAGAGAAAAGAGGGAAGGAGGGGGAAAGGCGGTGCATTATCGGGACTTGATTGTGTGGCGGAAGGCGATGGAGGCGGCGCGCGAGGTCTATCGGCTGGTTCCGGATCTGCCCAGGGAAGAGCTCTACGGGATGCGGTCCCAATTGACGCGGGCAGCCGTATCGATACCGGCGAACATCGCGGAAGGTTGGACGCGGGAATCAAAACGGGAGAAAAGCCAGTTCCTTGCGATAGCCCAGGGCTCGCTGGCGGAAGCAGAGACGCTTCTCACGCTGTGCGAACAGGTGGGGTGGGTTCCGGAGGGGGAGACAGGGACGCTTCGTGCTCTATTGGACGAGGTCAGCCGGATGCTGACGGTTATGCGCCGAAAGAATCGGGCGTAACTCGTCCTTCGGGTCTCGCTTCTCACTCCTCTCAACTCTTTTCTCGCGAGTGGCGCGGCGCCCAAGGTCTCGCCGAGGACGTGCGCTATTACGGACAGTGGATGCGCGACGAGGCCGAAAAACGCATCGGCCACCTCTATCCCAAAGCCGAGATCACGGAAGACCTCGTCCGCGAACGCCCCGACCTGAAATCGTATCTTGGTAAGAAGCTCACCGTCATCGCATGGATCTGGGCGCGCACCGTAAAGAGTCCCAATCCGGCATTCAAAGACGTCGACGTGCCGCTTGCCTCCACATTCATGCTTTCCACGAAGAAGGGTAAAGAGGCGTATGTGGAGGTTGAGAAACGAGGGGAGAGAAGTGAGAAACGAGATCAGAGAAGTGAGAAAGGAGGTAAGGCCAGCGCGGATCTTCCTCCCTCCTCACTTCTCACTCCTCCCTCCTCACTTCTCACTCCTCCCTCCTCTCTTCTCCCCTCGCCCTATCGCTTCACCGTAAAGGTGGGCAAACCGAGGGACGTCGAATCTGCAAATAGGGGCACGAAGTCGGGCGGAAGTCACTCGCCGTTCCTCTGCATGCTTTCTGGAACGCCTATCTCTTTTGAATACCTTCGAAAGGAGGCGCGTGCGGGCCGTTTTGGGGCCCAGCTCATGGCTGTCGTTGTCGAAGGCGATCGCGGACGTGTTTATCTTTCTCCCTGTGCCGAAATGGAGGCCACTGCGCGCAAGGCGAAGCCGGAGTGGAAACCCGACGTCGAGATTTGCCATTGGCCTGGACGCACAAATGTTGTTGAGTACGGGCTCACCACCTTCGGCGACCTCTTCACGCCGCGGCAGTTGGTAGCGCTCACGACGTTTTCGGACTTGGTGCAGGAGGCGCGCGAGCAAATCAAGCGCGACGGAATAGCTGCCGGTCTTCCCGATGATGACACGCCCCTCCGCGACGGTGGGATGGGCGCGCTGGCCTATGCGGAGGCGGTGGGGGTGTATTTGGCGTTTGCAGTGAATCGGGTTGCGGATAAATCGACTTCCCTTGCTTGGTGGATGGCTGTCGCAGAAAAAATGGCACCTACCTTTTCGCGTCAGGCAATTCCGATGGTCTGGGATTATGCGGAGATGAACCCGTTCTGCTCGGTGACTTCGAACTTCGCGGCGTCGTATGGTTGGGTTTCGAAGGCCGTCGAACTTTTTCCTGGTGCGCCAAGAGCACTTGTAAAGCAAGCCGACGCCCATCGACAACCTCTGACCGAGGGGAAGACTGTATCTACGGATCCCCCCTATTACGACAACATAGGGTACGCGGATCTCTCCGACTTCTTCTATATATGGCTGCGGCGTTCAATGAAGCAGGTTTTCCCGGAGCTGTTCGCAACGCTGGCGGTCCCCAAAGCCGAAGAATTAGTGGCTTCGCCTTACCGCCACGGCTCAAAGGAAAAAGCGGAGAAGTTTTTCCTGGACGGCATGACACAGGCAATGCATTGTCTTGCCGAGCAAGCGCACCCGGCGTTTCCGGTCACCATTTATTACGCGTTTAAGCAAACGGAAACTGGGAGCGCGGCCGTCTCGGCCGCAAAGGCAAAGAGCGTGACGGAAACTGGGAGCGCGGCCGTCTCGGCCGCAAAGGCAAAGAGCGTGCAAGATGCACGCGCTCCCAGGAGCACCGGTTGGGAGACGTTTCTCGAAGCGGTCATGCAGGCCGGGTTCGCTCTCACGGGCACATGGCCCATACGCACGGAAAGAAGCGGGGGACTGCGAAACCTGGAACAGAACGCCCTCGCCTCCAGCATCGTTCTTGTGTGCCGGTGTCGCGGGGAAAGTGCGTCTCTTGCCACGCGGGGGCAGTTCATGACGGCGCTGAAACGCGAGTTGCCGGAAGCGTTGCGGTTGTTGCAGCACGGGAACGTTGCGCCGGTGGACCTGGCACAGGCGGCCATCGGACCCGGCATGGCGGTGTTTTCGCGGCACGCCAAGGTGATCGAGCCGGACGGGTCGCCCATGCGGGTGCGGACGGCGCTGGCGCTCATCAACGAGGTGCTGGACGAGTTCCTCGCCCAGCAGGAAGGCGAGTTCGACGCCGACACCCGCTGGGCGTTGACGTGGTTCCAGCAGCACGGCATGGAGGAAGGGCCGTACGGCGACGCCGAGACGTTGTCCACGGCGAAAGACACGTCGGTGCAGGGGATGACCGAGGCGGGGTTCCTCAAGGCCCGGGCGGGAAAGGTGCGGCTGCTCGGCCGCGGCGAACTCGACCCGCACTGGGACCCAACCAAGGATACGCGACTCACGGTGTGGGAAATCACCCAGCACCTGATTCATGCGCTGGAGTCGGAGGGCGAAGCGGCCGCGGCGCGGCTGGTGCGGCAGGTCGGGCACTACGCCGAGATCGCCCGCGACCTCGCATACCGCCTCTACACCGTGTGCGAACGCAAAGGCTGGGCCCAGGAAGCCATCGCCTACAACAGCCTCGTCATCGCCTGGCCCGAAATCACCAAGCTCGCCGCAGGGATGGAGATGCGCGGGGGGATACAAGCAGAGCTCTTATAGGAGAGTTTCAAAAAGAGGGGGCAGGAAGAATGCTGAATCTGTATTGGAAGACGAGCAAAGGTAAGACGGCCAATCTTGTCGATACACCCTTTCAGTCCGAGGCCGACTTTGAGAAGTATGTCTACGAAAACCAGGAACTCCTTGAGGATATTTTTATCTTCAAACGGCAGATACGCAGCGGGAGCCACGATGGCATTCCTGACATGCTTGGCGTGGACCAGGATGGGAAAGTGTGCCTGATCGAGTTAAAGAACGCCCAGGTTACAGAAGACGTGTTGCCCCAAGTCCTGCAGTATGCGATCTGGGGGGAGACTAATCCGGACAGCATAAGAGCCCTTTGGCTCGAGGTGCCGGACCGCCCTGAGGACATTACTATCAACTGGGAGGCTCTGGAAATCAGGGTGATAGTAATTGGCCCAAGCTTCCGCAGCAACGTGCTGCGAATGAGCTACAAGATCGGCTACGACTTGGAATTGCTGGAGGTAAGGCGGTTCGTCTATGAGGGTGAAGAGTTCATCATTGTGGAGGAGCTGGAGGAGGAGACTCAGCCCAGGAACGTAGTGACAAGAGCTCTCCAACATTACGACCGGGCCTTCTACGAAAGAGAACACGGGAAGCAGGCCACCGCAGAGTTGTTTGGCATGGTCAAACAGATTGAAGAAATTGTGAAACGAAAGGGGTGGCAGCTGCAACAGAAGATCAATAAGTACTACGTGGGATTCAAGTATGGCAACAAGAATCCCATCAGCGTCCACTGGGGAGGGACGCATGCCTGGCGCGTCGCCATCAAGATCCCGGAGAAAACGGCGAAGACGTTCAAGGCCAAGAACTGGGAGTTTCAGCGTTATGACAAAAGCTTTAACCAGGCAATCCTCAAACCAGTGTCCAAACATGCAAGCGCGCGAGAACTGGAGGCGCTCCTGATTCAGGCATTTGAAAACGTTCAGGGAGACGTCTAGGCTCGGATTGCGACTCCCGGTCAATTACGTAAGAGAGGATACAGGCGATGGCGCTCAGCAATGCGGAACGGGTGGGAAAAGCGTTGGATGCGCTTAAGGAGGGTCTGGTGCCGTTTGCGGAACGGGAACTGCAGACCGCCTTCGGAAAAGACTGGCTTAAAGAGGCGAAGAAGTGTTTTACGTCCAGCCAGAAGTCCACGCTCAACGAGAAAAAGTACCGGTGGGACACGTACACGCTGCTGCATGTGGTGAATTCGAAGTGGCACGATGTGTTCGGCAAAGTCCTGAGCAAGGATGATCGCGGTTTCGTGATCGAGTTGCAGGGATATCGGAACCGATGGGCGCACGAGGAGAACTTCTCAACGGATGATGCGTTACGCGCGCTGGACACCGTACAGCGCCTGCTTGCGTCGGTGTCGGCGCCGGAATCGGCCGAAGTGGCGCGGATGCGCCAGGAACTCATGCGAAACCTCTTCTCAGAGCAGGCGCGCTACGAGCGCCGCCGGTCGTCGGCGACAGCTATCGAGGGACAGCCCGCCGCGGGATTGAAACCGTGGCGCGACGTGATGACACCGCACCCGGATGTGGCTTCCGGCCGGTATCAGCAGGCGGAATTCGCCGCCGACCTTGCCCAGGTGAGCCGGGGCGAGGGCGAAGCGGAGTATCGTGATGCCGCCGAGTTTTTTGCGCGGACGTTTCTGACGGACGGCCTGCGCGAGCTGCTGGTCAACGCGACACGGCGCCTGTCAGGGAACGGCGGAGACCCCGTTGTCGAGTTGCAGACGAATTTCGGCGGCGGCAAGACGCACTCGATGCTAGCCCTGTACCATCTGTTCTCGGGGCGCAGCGCGAAAGAGTTGCCGGGGGCGGATGTAATCCTGGAAGGCGCGAAGATCCCTCAGCCGCCCGTGGCCAAGCGGGCGGTCCTGGTCGGAACGGCGATTTCTCCCGGCCAGCCCGACGAAAAAGACGATGGAACGGTCGTCCACACGCTCTGGGGAGACATGGCGTGGCAACTCCTCGGAAAGAAGGGCTATGCGCTTGTGAAAGAAGCGGATGAAAAGGGAGTAAGCCCGGGGTCGAAAGTTCTGGTGGAACTCTTCCGGAAGTGCGGCAGCGCGCTTGTGCTGATCGACGAATGGGTGGCCTACTTGCGGCAGTTTCACGAGGGCATCAGATTGCCCGGAGGGACGCTGGAGTCCAACCTTACGTTTGTTCAGTCGCTGACCGAGGCCGCCAAGTCCGTAGCCGATGCGCTCCTGGTGGCCAGTCTGCCGGAGTCAGACATCGAGATCGGCGGTGAGTACGGTCAGAAGGCGCTCGAAATGCTCAAGAACATCTTTGGGCGCATCGAATCGCCGTGGCGCCCCGCCAGCGCGGAGGAGAGCTTTGAGATTGTCCGGCGGCGGCTGTTCCAACCCCTCGCTCCGGAGAAGTATCCTCTTCGCGATAACGTCCTGAATGCCTTCTCGCGGATGTATCAGGAGCAGCCGCAGGAGTTCCCGTCGGTTTGCCGGGAGCAGGAATACCGGCGGCGGTTGGAGAACAGCTATCCCATTCATCCGGAGTTGTTCGACAGGCTCTACGAAGACTGGTCGAGCATGGACAAGTTTCAGCGCACCCGCGGCGTACTGCGCATCATGGCGAGCGTCATTCACGTGCTGTGGGAACGGCAGGATCCCGGGCTCTTAATCATGCCGAGCAGTATTCCGCTTGACGACCTGAGCGTGCAGCCGCTGCTTACATACTATCTGGAAGATCCGTGGATTCCCGTGATTGAGCGGGACATCGACGGGCACAATTCGCTCCCGCTCGAATTGGACCGGGAGAATCCCAACCTTGGGCGCTACTCCGCCACACGGCGCGTTTCGCGGACTATCTTCATGGGCTCGGCGCCGTTGCAGCACTCGGCAAACAAGGGACTCGAGGACCGACAAATCCGCCTGGGGTGCGCACAGCCGGGCGAGAGTGTTGCTACATTCGGCGATTCGCTGAGGCGGCTCACTGACCGGGCCTACCATCTATACGTCGAGGGAAACCGCTACTGGTACTCAACGCAGCAAACCGTCCTGCGTCTTGCGCAGGACCGTGCGCTGCAATACGACCGGGACACGGTGTTGGAAGAGGTCGAGAAACGCCTGCGGAAAGAGGCCGTCTATCGGGGCGATTTTACGAAGGTGCACGCGTGCCCTAATTCGAGCGGCGACGTGCCTGACGACAGGGAAACACGCCTCGTGATCCTCCGTCCGGAAAACTGTCATTCCTCGAATAATGAGGCCAGTCCCGGACGCTTGGTTGCGGCAGAGCTTCTGGAGAAGCACGGCAACGGTCCACGTCATTACCGGAATGCATTGGTCTTTCTTGCCGCGGATAAGGCGCGCCTGACCGAGTTGGAACAGGCCGTGCGGCAATACCTCGCGTGGGTATCGATTGGCAATGAGGTCGAGACCCTCAACCTGGATGCAGCCCAAGCCAGGCAGGCCGTTACAAAGCGGGAACAGGCTGACGAAACGGTCAAGCAGCGTATTCCCGAAACGTATCAGTGGCTGCTGGTGCCCGCTCAGTCCAGCCCCACTGACAGGCTGGAATGGCAGCAGGTCCGTCTGCAGGGTCAGGAGGCCCTCGCTGTCAGGGCTTCGCGCAAACTTAAGACCGATGGGATTCTGGTTGACCAGATGGCGGGAGTCACGTTGCGGCTTGAACTCGACCGCGTGCCGCTATGGCGTGGCGCACACGTCGAAATACGGCAGCTCATTGATGATTTTGCGCAATACACCTACCTGCCGAAGCTGAAGAATCCAGACGTTCTGCTTGCCGCGGTGCAGGATGGCGTGCAGCTTCTCACCTGGCAGGAAGACGCATTCGCCTATGCGAGCGGATGGGACGAAGCGAAAGAACGGTATTCGGGACTCCGGGTGGGCGTGGTGACGAGCATCATCGCGGACCCTTCAAGCCTTGTGGTCAAAGCGGGTGTAGCTGCCCGGCAACTCGAGATAGAAAGCAAGGCAGTATCACACACAGGAACCACGAAGGATGCCGATAGCGGTCACGATGGCGGTGGCGGGGTTGGTGTCAAGGCGCCGAACGGCGTGGTGAAAGAGCCGACGCCAAAGGAACTGCCCCCCAAACGGTTTCACGGTTCTGTCAGCGTTGACCCGGAGCGCTTGGGCAAAGCCGCCGGAACCATTGCTGAGGAAGTGGTCCAGCACATGCAGGGGTTGGTCGGCTCGAACGTCGAGATCACCATTGAAATCACGGCCGAATACGAAAAAGGTTTCCCGGAGAAGGTAATCCGGACCGTCAACGAGAATTGCCAGACGCTGAAATTCAAGTCGCACGGGTTTGAGAAGGAATAAGGGTTCGGCTTCCCAGAGAGAACAATAGGGGTATTTCTGGAGAAGAGTCTGCGTGGGGGCGTCCAACAAGTTCGGCGCTAAGAGAGGAATTAGTGTTCTTGATCGACCGAAGGTTGTGATGGATGGGAGGAGCAGATGAGCGAAGTCTTCGAGTCCATGTCGAGTAAGAAGATGGCAGCGATAATACGAGGTGCTCAAAAACGCGTGGTCGTTGCGGTTCCAGCCATACACGAATTGACCGCTCAAGCGGTCCTGGATTTCCAGCAGAGGGTTGACGGCGCAGTCATAGAAATCGTCCTGGACTGTGATGCTGAGGTCATGCGCCTCGGATACGGGGCGATCTCAGCTATTGCCCTGCTTCGGGAACGAGACATACTCCTTCGTCAAAGCACGGGTCTGCGTGTCGGCGTCCTGGTCGTGGATGATTCGGGTTGGGTATTTACACCTACGGCTCTCTGCGTCCAGGATGAGGTCCATAGCGATGAGACACCAAATGCTGTGAGGCTCAGCCCAAACGAGGTCGAAAGGGTCGTGCAGCGGATATCTCTCCAGGCGAACACTGAGGCTCGCGAGCGGCTCGACTTAGGCCCGAATACAGAATCTGTGGATGCCCCGCCCCCAAAGCTGGAGGTGGGGCTTTCTGAAGTTCCCGAGCGAACGTTCAAATCAGTTTCTAAGGAGCTTAAAATGGTACCGCCTATTCCGTTTAACGTGTCACGGCAAGTGCGAGTCTTTCATCCATATATTCAGTATGTGGACATATCGCTCCGAGGATGTGCTATCGAGCGAAAGCGGGTCCACATCCCGCCATCGATTACGGACATAGGCGCAGCATCTCAGATTCGGGATCGACTCAAGACAACCTTTGATTTGATAGAACGAGGTACTGAGGTGTCCTCGAAAGGATTGGATGACGAACTTCGCGCCATTCGGGATGCGTATACAAAACCTCTTGGCAAGCCGTGGGGCCGTGTACTATTGCGAGCGAAGCGAAAAGAGTTCGATGATGCAATCGAGGAGTTCAGGAAGAGAATTGTCGAGCACGAAAAAAAGGTGCGGCAAGAGCTCAAGAAGCATCTAGAGGACTCCCTCGACCAGATAGTCGACTACTACAAGCAGATCGTCATTGACCAGCCTCCGCAACTGTTGCGGGGTCAGATAACGGGCGACAAACCAACTGAGGAGCAGGCCAAGAACTGGCTGAAATCGGAGATCAGCCGCACATTTCCAGACTCTGATTCAGTTATTAGCGCAATGCACCTGGACGTGCATTTCCGTGATGTGACTTACGAAACACTCAATGAACCCGGGTTCGGGGTCGCCCTACGGCGGGCGTTTCCCTTGATTGATTGGGATAAGCCATTTGACGAGTTCAAAGCGGCAAAAGAGAAGGATCATACGCAAACGGACCTTGTAGACTGAAGATTTGCCGCGCCATGACACGACATGAAGAGAATCGAACGCGTGAACCGCGGTCCTTCGAGAAGGTCGGATCGCGGGCCGCTGAGAGATCGGAACAACGTGAGAGGGGTAGATGATGGAAACACATTCAGAATCTAGACAGTTTTGCGCGCTCGTAAAGTATGCGATACATGCAGACCATCTCGGGCGTGCGTATTCGTTTCGCTATTTCACCGAAGCCACCCCGGCACAACTCGCTGTGATGATTGCTGACGAATTCATTAACCGAGTGGACGAGGCAATCTCCAACCGGGGTGAAGTGGACGAAGACCTGGAGGTTGAGCGTGCTGAACTTGAGCAGAGATTGGCAGAATTTAGGGAGCAGATAAAGGCGAGCGGGAACTTAAGCCAAGTCGACGGTTTCGGGGATAGTATCGAAGTGGTTTATCCAACATACGAGTTTACAGTCCTGGCAGCTGGTTCGACAGCTGAATTCAATGCGAATGCACTATCGGCACTCGAGGAAGATGAGGATTTCTCATCCTTCTTGGAGAACCACCTTGAAGACATCGACTCTGACGAAGAAACCGGCGAAGCTGATGACGAAAGGTTGCTTGCTCTCGAGTTTCAACGATTGAGTTCGAGTTCGCCCGCAGAGCTTACACATCAGGACATCCTGCCCTTTCTCAAAAAGGTCGAGGAGTTTGTCTTCAATGACGAAATGTGAACTTCAATGAGCCGGACGCCCGTGACGGCCTGTAGCCGCGCATGAGGTTCAGGGTTATCGCACTAGTACGCCAGCGAAGGTGTCCCGGCGACCCGCAGCGCTCCAATAGGGACTTGGGTGGCACCAAAGGCCGCGCCAAAACTGTGAGGAAGAAGATGAATAAGCTCAATGTACTGCCTTGCCTTGACTCGCCCGAAGTCGCCGCAGTCCGCCAGCGAGAATTGGTCATGCACTACGACACGGCGGCTGACCTGGGTCGCTCGGCGGTCGAGATGGCCCGTGCCGGCCGCTACGTTACGGAGATGGGTCAAACTGTCGACTGGCACGACCAAGTAAAGGCTGCGTGCGCTGCCAAGGTCAGTATCCAGCCGGAAGCGGACCTTCCCGTTCGACAGCAGACTCCTTTCCGCGAGACGCGCGTCCAGGTCTCCAATGAGACCACCCTCCAGGCCGCAATGCGGTTTGTCGACTCTGGAATGAAACCACTGGCGCTTAACTTCGCAAACGGGGTCTGCCCCGGAGGCGGGTTCCTGTACGGGGCCTTAGCTCAAGAGGAGACGCTGTGCCGGTCCAGTGCCTTGTACCTCACGCTCATCGACGACCCGATGTATTCGGTGCACCGCAAGCGCCCGACCCCGGATTCCACCGACTGGGTCATTTATTCGCCAAACGTTCCGGTCTTTCGGAACGACGACGGAACGGCACTGGAGCGTCCCTGGCTGCTCAATTTCGTTACCTGCGCGGCCCCCTATGCCCCCGACATCGGCCAGCCGAAAGCGGGAGACCTTCTGGCAAAACGCATCCACCGCGTCCTCGCAGTCGCACAAGCATACGGATATTCCGCGCTCGTTTTAGGCGCCTGGGGTTGCGGTGCTTTTGAGAACGACCCACATCGTACTGCCCGCGATTTCCGCCATGCACTGGAAGGTCCGTTTGCCGGAGCGTTCTCCGACATCGTGTTCGCCATCACGGATTGGTCGCCGGAGCGGAGATTCATTGGACCTTTCCGTGATGCTTTTGCGAGCGATTGGTAGGTAGATGTAGGCAGTTATTCGGTTTTTTCGCCGTTTCCCGCGCGCAATAGCTCCGCGGCGCGTTCTTTGACCTTTCGGATGGCCTCGTTGTCGAAGACAGGGCTGGGTTGGTTGGCGGGTCTGTCCGGCTGGGTGCGTTTGGCGAGGGCGCCGGTGGGGTCGCGGTCGAAGATTTCTTCGATGATGCGGAGTTTGGTCGTTGGAGGCGTTTCGGGGTCGGCGAGCATCTTCTCCATGGCGTCGAGTGCGGCGTCCAAGAGTTCGTCGAAGTCGAGGAGCTCCAGCGGGAGCCTCTTCGCGAGCTGTTGGGCCCGTTCAACCGCCGCGAACGCCTCTGACTCCAGTATGCCGGCAATCTGGCCTTCTGTGAGCCCCGTGACGCTCGCGATTTGGTCGGGGCGGAGTCCGAGCGCTCGCGCCCGGGCAATGGCGCTTAGAAAAGCCTGAGAAGGCTTTTGGGGCAGCACTTGGTAGTTCGCCACGTCCTATTTCCTCATGATGCCAGGCACAATGCGCGCGAACGGCAGCCAGGCCCCTGCCTTCGCAACCATGCGGTCCATTTCGCCGTGCAGTCGTGCCCGGCACTCCCTGCCCAGGCGGCTGTTCAGCACCCTGGAAACCGTGGTGCGGTGGACGCCCATTTCGGAGGCGATCTTACCAACCCGCTGCCCGGCCACAGCCCTGCGGAGCATCTCGAGGTGCTGGTCCGTAAGATGCTTCAGTTGCCGTGAGTTGTTGTCTATACCTGGCACACGTCCCATGATTCTCTGACTCCTACTCTGTAACTCATTGGTTGCAAAAGGCTTCTATCTGATACCAAAAGGCGGTGTTTCAGCCCTATATACAAGCTACCCCCTCGCGCGAAGGGCAAGGCGGACTCTCGCAAGGAGAAAAAGAGGATCTGAACATGTGCCTCTGTTCGTCCGCACGTGTCTATGGCACGCCCCCGTTCCGGCTCGATCTTCTATGACAGAACTGACAAAACTCACTAGCCACCGGTGCACACACAGGGTTCTGTCAGTTTTGTCATGGTTTTTCTGACACTTGAAATACATCCGGATTCACCTCGTATTTTTCGCTGGGGCGACCTCCGGCGGGCTTTTTCGCCTCATTGATTTGGCGGATATAGTGCCGGTCCGCCAGAATGGCGAGAGGTTCATCAATTTCCTCGCTCTTCTTGAAGGTGCATTGAAGAGCGCGTTGGACATCGCGTTTGGAGAAGGACGCGCACTTTTCCCTGCGAATCCACCCCAGGATAGACCGCGCATCGTCGCGCGTACGGTCAGCGCCCATCTCGTCGAAGGCGATCAGGGCATGTTTGCAGAACACCCGCGCCAGTTCGGTTGCCGCCTCCATCTCCTCCAACGAGATGAGGTGGTTGCGCTCATTTTCGAATGCGTAGCGGGTCACATGGAAAATGGCCGCTATACGACCAGCGGCACCCGGCAGTTTACCTGCCCAGTCACGAAGGTGTTCGTATTTCCCACCGTCCGCCATTTCCTTTTCGAGCTCCGCAGATAAGTCCTTCCAACGGTCATAGGCTTCAGGGGCAAGACTTAGTATGTGAGGAGACTCCGTTCCGTTGCCGCTTGCTCTACCCTTCCGATTAAGTAGGGCGACAATGATTGTGGCGTACCTCTGGACAACGCGGTCCGGCACGGGCGGCTTGTCGCCAGTGCGAAAGCCCAGGTTGTGGTCTGGCATCGTGTAGAGGAAGCGCGCCAGTAGTCCACGGCCCCGGAATTCTGACTTGTTTGCAAGCGCGTGGATTACCACCGGCTGCGGCATCAACGCAACGGACAAGGCGGGCTTGTCTATTGAGACCGATGGCCGCGAGCCTCGGTCCACGCGAACAGGAGTGCCCGAGTGACCTTGCAGGAACAGGTCAAGATTCGGAATTCCATTGGCGTAGCGGCCACCGATGGTTTCAAGAATGCCTGCTTCATCGCACAGCAATGCCATACGACCTTCCTGCTGCGCCATGAGCGTCCCGAGATGCTCGGGAGTGATATCACTTGCCCATACACGTGGCACAATGGGTATCAATGGAAGGCTTGCCTCAAGCTCTTCGATTTGCTTTTGGATGTTCTGGGGATTCTCGTTTGCCGGCTCGGCCGCTTTTCCGCGAAGCTTCTTGATCCTTGCGAGGATTGTCTCGGTCTCGGATTCAAGTCTCTTGATTTCCGGTTCGATGCGTTCCCGCTGCGACCGTTCCCACGTAATCAGGGGGGTGACGGCACTGGAATGAACTGCACTTTTCCGGGAACCGGAGGGCAGAGCGCAACTAGTCCAGAGGCAAAGCGGCTCATAGTAGCCATCCTTGATTTTCACCGCATACTTACCTTGAACGCATGTTGCGAGAATCGCCAACACAACACACGCAGCCAGTTCAACGGGAGTCTCAGTGGCCTCGGATAGTGAGTTAACGTATTCCTCGATATCGGCTGGGAAGGCACCGGCTGGCCAAGGTGGTGGTTCGTATGGTCGCAACGGAATTGGCTGCGGCCACGCGTCATTCCCCAACCAGTCGGGGGGAATGGACTGAGACTGCCTTGTCAGTTCCTCAAGCAATTCATCCAAGAGGTCATCGCCAGGCTCTCGAGGTATTGGCTCGAACCCGTCCCAACCCGGAACCCGAGACATAAGCCAATCGACCACGTCCCCCTTTTCGGGAAGGTCAGGAAACTCGCATAAGCGCACTTTCCGGGAACCTGGCAGACCATTCAGAATGCTGGCAACACTTCGCGCATAATGGAGCCCAGCTTCGTCGTTGTCCAAAGGGATATACACCTCCGAGAACCGCGCTAGGGGAGTCCAATCGGCGTTATGAGCGGAAGTGCTTCCACAAGGCGAAGTCACCGCTGCCAAGCCGAGACTGTGTAACGCTGCGGCACATTTCTCTCCCTCCACCACGAAGACACTGTCACCCCGCAGAGTATGGAGCCCGAAGAGCCGACGCGGAGCAGGTTCCGCGCCGGACTTCCAGCCGGCACCATCTCTGCGAAAATACGGGATGACGGACTTGCCGCCTTCTGCATCATCATATCGCGCGACGTAGCCGAAGACCTGTCCATTTTCGTCCTGGTACGGCCAGAGGTATCTCAGGGAGCGCCCGCCCATGTCTGTTGCGACACCGGTCGGGATGTTCATTTGGCTTGCGGTCATGGCGCCACACCCCACATGTTCTTGAGGGCCTTGAGGGCCTCGCAAAAGGTTAGTTTATCGCGACGTTGCAGGAAGTCGATGACATCGCCGCCCCTCGCGCCGCAAGCGAAGCACTTGAAGGCACCGGTGTTGAGGTTCACTCGAAAGTTCCCGGTGCGGCGGTCGTCATGAAATGGGCAAAGTCCGCCGCTTACCCAACCGGCGTCACGTTTGGGGGGCGGCAGGCAGGGAAGCTGTTCCCGATAGAACTCCTGCGGAGACACACACTCCTTTATTCTTTTTGCCTGGTTACGCATGTTCGCCTCCTTTCGGACTCTGGCGATAGGCTTCCAACCAGGCATCGAGATCCTCGACCCGGTACCTCACCATTCGTCCAACCTTGTAGAATGGGGGTGTTGGTGTTCTTCCGGGCAGGTGGCCGTAGATGCGACCCTGCGCAAGAAAACTGCGCGAAACACTCAGATACCTGCAGGCCTCTCTTTCTGTGAGCGCTTTCACTTGTACTTTCATCTCAATCACCTCAAGTTTACTGTTGTGGGCCAGGGGCCCTCTTAATTCACAGTAATTGTCTGCGATTGGCTGATGAAAACAGGCATAGTGGAGGCAACGCTGAAGCAACGTCAGGGCAACGTCAAAGCAACGTCAGGCCAGTTAATCGCGCCTGTTCGGCTGGCGGAAAGTCTCGTTCTTTCGGAGGAAATACCCAATGCCTGGGCGATTGACAATGTCGTAACCTTTTCCCCGAAGAGACTTTATGAGGTGATTCTTGATCGACGTTTCAAGCAGCACTTGACAAGTTCTTTCAAGTACCGCATCGGCAATCTGTTTCGCAGTTCTTCCCTCGTTCTCAGGAAGAGCGAGAAGGGTGTCAAGCACCAAACGCTCCTTCCTTGTTAGGAGTGCCTTTCCTCGGTCGGTAGCTCGGGAAAGGTCATCTTGGGCGGGCGGTTGATTGTCTTGCGCGCCCAAATCACATTCTTGGGAATGATTCGCGCCGGTGACGTTGTTGTAAACGTCTTCGGGTATCCGGTGACGATAACCAGCTCTCTCAGCCCAGGCAAGAAAGTCGTTGGGACGAATATAGGGTTTCTCAAGGACCAGCTCATATCTGCTGTCGGCAATAGCTTCTTCAACGTATCGTCGTACGTTTATATAGTAGCCTAGCTTCCAAAGATATGTCTCAAAAAGGGGGAAATTGTGCTGTGGTCTTACTAATCTCAGAAAGTACATACATAGAAACTCTAACCCCTCATCCTTATCGTCTGTGTCGAGCAGCAGGAAACATGCTTGCCAGAGCCCCCAGGTCTTTGCCGTGGGCGATAGGTTCTCGCGAAAGTACTCTATCTTCATCTGCTCACTTCTTTGTTGAGGTGTAAGTTGCTCCTCCTCCCAAATGATTTTCAGCATTTCGAGTTCATACTTCAGTTGTTCTTCAGAGAACTCTGGATACTCCTCAGCAAGCATTTCCAGAATTTCGTTATCATCCATGAGACATTCGTATTCCATAATAGCCACCTGCCTTCCCATCACGTCCAGAACTGCAAAAGATAGACCAATACACGAAAGTACTGGTATGAACGTTAACAAAGGATCCTGATTTTGTCCAGACCAATTGGGAAGGGGAACATGAGGTCGTCTCGCAATATGATGACATTTTGTCTAGACCGGTTGGGATGTGGGTTCACAGGGATGGTTTTGTCGGTTTTGTCATGCGTTCGGGAGACAAGAATGAGGAATCACGCTTCCATGGGTTTCGTGAATGGCACGATATTGTCTGTCCGCTTCGGTGCTTTGAACTCCGCAAGTTTGGCAGACGTGCGGGCTGGGCAGAGGTGCGCGTATTTTTCGGTGACCGTGACGCTGCTGTGCCCCATTAGCTTGCAGATCTCGTACAAGTCCACCCCTGCCATGGCAAGCTGGCTGGCGAAGTCGTGTCGACAGTCATGGAACCGGAAGTTCTTGATCTGAGCCTTCTTTATCAATGTTTTCCAGGATTTCTGGACTGTCGTAAAGGGACTGCCGTCGTCGCCAGGGAACACGAATTCACCCGGAGTCTGGCGGCGCCATGCCTTCAGGACCTCATACGAATCCCCGAGCATCTCCACGTATCGTTCCCGTTTGCTCTTGGACACTTCACGGCGCACCGTCACAATCTCGGCCTCGAAGTCGACCTCAGACCACCTCAGTGAAAACAGCTCACTTCTTCGGAGCCCCGTGGCCAAGGCCACTATAACCAGCGGTTTCATATAGTCGGCATATTCAACCGCTCGTAGATCCGGAAGCTCGGCGTAGCCTCTCTCACGCCGCCAGGCATTCCCCGAATCCCGTTGCTCGCGCAGTTCTTCCTCCCTCTCATCCAGCGCGGCCATAAGCCGCACGCGCTCTTCCTGGCTCAAGTAGCGAATAATGGGCTGGGAGTCGATCTCGGGGAGTTTCTCCATGTCTCTCAGGGGATGAAACGGGATAACGCCGTCTTTCAACGCTCGCGTCAAGACTGACCTTAGGGCCGCAACGCGGCGGTTGATGCTGGTCCTCTTGGCGCCTCTCTTGATCTCGCGGTATCGCCACTTCTCAATTTCCGCCCGCTCGATCGCGCCGATGGGAGAGTTCAGGAAGGATGCAAAATACTTCTCCACCATGTAGATCGTCTGCTCACCCGTCTTCCTGTGGGCACTAACCCATAAACGGTAGTGATCATCCAGGTAACTCTTCAGTGTGTGAACACGCAGTTGCCGCCGGTGTTCCGCGAGGTCTTTTCCGAGTGTCCTGTTCGCGAGGAATTCCTTGGCTTTTTTCCTCGCCTGCCCAAGCGTGATGAGTTCTGCTGAGCCGACATTATAGGTTGCTTTCTTGCCATCCAGCTTCCGGTACTCGACGTAATAACACCGATAACCCGACGGCTGAATTCGAAGATGAAAGCCTGGGACGGTTGTGTCGAAAACCTTCAGGGGCTTCTCTTCGGGTTGGAGTTTTTCGATTACTTTGTTGTTCAATTCAATTTGCATTGCCACAATCCTTGCAGTCTGTAACGCCGCCGTAACTCCAAACGGAGTGTAACACGCCCCAAACGGGAACACAAGGGTGAACTCACAAAACCCTTGTAAATAAAAGGTGAAATGATGTTTTGGTGTTTTCTCGATTGTACCGAAATTCACTGCCAGACACTCTCGTAATGATGAGGTCGGGGGTTCGATTCCCCCCTCCAGCTCCATGAAACGCAAGGACTTGCGGGATTTCCCGTGGGTCCTTTTTGTTTTCGATATTGGCCGCGGAATCACGGGGCGTATCCTGAAATGCAGGGCTCGCATTGGGCGGCGCCGAAGGTGATGCCCGGCAGGCGGCGGATGTGTTACGCTTGCGCTGTGAAGCCCGCGGGTTGCGTGGCATGAGGGCGATGGGCGGTGGAAGGAGACTTCGAATGATGTTCTGGCTGTACCCGGTGCTTATTCTGCTTGCGGTATGCGTGTCCGGCGCTTGTGCGGCGGATGCCGTGCCAAGCCTGTGGTGGCGGCTCGACGAGGACGGCCGGGACGCCTCGGGCAATGGCCGGCACCTCGAGAATCACGGCGTCGAGTTCGGCGCATCGGTTCCGGACGGGACCCGTGCGGCGCGGTTCGACGGACGTTCGGCCTATCTCGAGTTGCCCGCTCAGGACGCGCCCCCCTTTGGCGCGGGCGATTTTTCGCTGTCGTTGTGGGTGTACACGGAACAGTCGCTGGATGACAACCTCGGCGACCTCGTGAGCAAGTACGACGCCCAATCGCGCAGCGGCCTCAACTTCGGCATCCTGACCTGCTCGGGGGTGTCCAACTCGCAGCCCAACTACCGGACCGTCCATTTCGGCATCGACCACGGCCAGATGGATGCGCAATGGACGGATTGTGGCCGCCCGGGCAACGCCGTGTTCATCTTCGGCATGGCCGTGTACAAGGGCGACCTGTACGCAGCAACGTGCGAGCCGGCAGCGGGAGACTCGGGCCGGGTATACCGGTACGCGGGAGGCTCGAACTGGATTGATTGCGGCAGTCCGGACGCAAGCAATGCCGTAGCGTCGCTTGCGGTCTACGACGGACAGCTCTACGCGGGAACTTCGTGGTACGACACCACCGGTTCGGCGCTGCCGGCATCGCCCAACACGACGCCCGGCGGCAAGGTCTACCGTTATGACGGCGGCACCCAATGGACGTACTGCGGGACCCTTTCCAACCCGGATACCGGCGAATCCAACACCATGGGCGGAATGGGCGTATACGGCGGGAAGTTGTACGCGACCACGCTCAAACAGGACGGGTTCGGCCTGTACCGTTTCGAGGGCGGCACCCAATGGACGTATTGCGGCAATCCGGGCCGTCGCGTGCTGAATCCCTGCGTTTTCAACGGCGCCCTCTACATGGTTTCGTACGACGCGCCCGGCGGCCCGTTCCGTTTCGACGGAAAAGAATGGGCGTACGTCGGCAAGACCATCGACCCGCCCATCCATCAGGACTACTCGTTCGCCGTGTACGGCGGGCGAATGCATGTATCGACCTGGCCCAACGCCTACGTGTACCGCATGGAGGAAAACGGCACGTGGACGGCGTGCGGACGTCCCGGCGACGAAATGGAAACCATGGGCATGATGGTTTACAACGGTGCTCTGTATACCGGCACACTCCCTTCGGGGCGGGTGTACCGGTATGACGCCGAAGGCGCGTGGACGCCCATCGGGCAGCAACTGGACACCGCCGAGGGCAAGTACCGGCGGGCGTGGTCCATGGCCGTGTACCAGGGCAAGCTCTTCTGCGGCACACTCCCGTCGGGCAAGGTATTCTGCATCGAGGCAGGCAAGAACGCGACCTATGATCATGCGCTCGAACCGGGGTGGCGGCATCTGGCAGCCGTCCGCGAAGGGGGGCGGCTCCGTCTGCATGTTGACGGCCGCCTGGCCGCGACGGGTGCCCCATTCGATGCTGCGCAGTTCGACCTCGCCAACGGCGAGCCGCTGCGGCTCGGCGCTGGCACGGGCGATCTGTTCAACGGCTGGATGAGGGACGTGCGCGTCTACGAAAAGGCGCTATCCGGCGAGGAAATCCAAGCACTTTGCCGCGCCGGGTTTGGCGGCACGTGAACAAGGTGGGTTTTTCTTAGAATGCGCCTCTGGCGGCGGGGCGCGGGCCGCTGGTCACCGGCGCTCCCGCCTGTTTGACCGGCTTCTTCACAAGCTTCTATTATGAAGACGGGCGGACCTCCGGGGAGGGCGTGCTTGGGATCGTTCGGATTCATCGACACCGGCGTAATCTTCGTCTACTTCGCGGTGCTGCTGGCGATGGGCTGGTACTTTGCCCGGCGCGCGAAGAGTACGGAGCAGTACTTCGTGGCGGGCCGCTCGTATCCGGGCTGGCTCATCGGCGTATCGCTTTTCGGGGCCGCCATCAGTTCGATAACCTTTGTCGCCTATCCTGCCGACGCGTTCAAGACCAGCTACCTGCGCTACGTGATCTGTCTGATGCTGCCGGTTGCCGTGTGGATTGCGTCGCGGTTGATCCTTCCGTTCTTCCGGCGCGGCAAAATCACTTCGGTCTTCGAATACCTCGAGAAACGATTCGGCCCGGGCGCGAGAACGTACGGCGCGACGGTTTTCATCTTGGCGCAATGCATCCGGCTGGCGATGATCCAGTATTTGACGGCGCTGCTTATTCAGAAGGTCACGGGCTGGGACGCGGCCTGGTGCATCCTGCTCGGTAGCGCGGTGACCGCGTACTATACGGTTGCAGGCGGCATGGAAGCGGTCATCTGGACCGATTTCGTGCAGTCGGTGCTCCTGACGCTTGGAGGCGTGCTGATCCTGTTGACGATCATTGTGAAACTCCCGGGAAGCGTAGCGCAGCTCGTTCAAGTCGCATCGGAAAACGGGAAGTTTGGGGTCAGCGAGTTGGGTCCGGACGGCGCGCTTCAGCCTATACCGTGGGGATTGGCCCTGTCGCATAAGACCGTGCTGATGCTCTTGATTGTCGGGCTGGCCCAGTGGCTGGCCGACTATACCACGAACCAGGAAGTGGTTCAGAAGTACTGTGCCTCAAAATCGACGAAGGACGCACGGCGCGCGATGTGGATCTGCTGCTGGTTCTGCGTGCCGACGTGGGGGTACTTCATGTTTGTCGGCACGGGGCTCTACGTGTTCTACCACGTGTTTCCGGATGTGCGCGCCAATGAAATGCTCACGGGCGCGCGTAAGGCTGAGGAGATACTCCCCTACTTCGTCACGACCCAGCTCCGGACGGGCGTTTCGGGGCTGGTCGTCGCAGCGGTGCTCGCGGCGGCCATGTCGAGTATGTCATCCGCGATGAACTCGGTCTCGGCGGTGGCGATCACGGACCTGTACAGGCGGTACTGGGTCAAAGGACGCGCAGACGAGCATTACGTGCGCGCTGCGAGGTGGTGCACCCTGTTCAGCGCCTTGGCCATGGTCGCAGGCGCGTTCTGGCTGCTGTATTCCGAGCAGAAGACGTTGCAGGATCTGTGGACCGAGCTGCAGTCGATCGCGGCGGGCGGGTTGCTCGGTCTGTTCTTCCTGGGTTTCTTCACGACCCGGGGCGACGGGCGCTCGGTCGGGCTGGGGATCGCGCTCGCGGTGGGGTTCTCGGCGGTGATGTCGCTCGCCGGGCTCGGCTGGCTGCCCGAGCGGGTCTGCGAAGGCATCCGCGCGCACTTCGACGGGTACTATACGGGGTTCATGGGCCACGTCATCATGTTCGCTCTAGGTTATGCCGCGGCCCGGGTACTCCCGAAACGCCATCGCGACCTCACCAACCTTACCGTCTGGACCCAGGAGAAAGGGTCTGCTCAAGAGACGCCCTGACCGGCCTGGAGGGCCGGGAAACCGGCGGCAACAAAGGGGAGGGCTGAAGGCCCGAGACATCATCATCCCAGAGCCGCTCACCCGTGTCATCGTCCGCCCCGCCTTAACGTCCCAAGACCGGCGGGAAATGCCAGACCGCGAATTCCGTTTGCGGAAGCACGGGTATCTCGCGTCCACCTTCCGGAACGTGAAACGCGAATGTTCTCGCCTCCCGTTGAACCCTGTGCCGGGCCTTCAGCCCGGAGGGGGGTGATGAATCCCTTTCCCCAGGCCTTCAGCCTGGGCTGGTATGTTTCCGCGCCGTTGGCGCTGAAGAACTCCGTGTAAACGGGTCACATGCGGACCGGCGCGGGCTCGAGGAGGTTCGCGCGCACGCGGAAGAACACCATGTAACCGGGCCACATGAGGCGCGTGGGGCCAAAGCCGGGCTTCCCAGTGTCTACCCAGTGAATTGGGTTGTGCAGATTGCCTGTTGCCTCAAGCAAAAAAGTATCCCAAAGGACTGTTGACGGCGCGGACGCCGTGGCATATTCTGGCAGCCGATTCCTATGAGGCGCAATCACGTGGATGACGAGGAGAACGCAGCCATGCTATTCAACCTGAGGAGAAGAGAGTTCCTGCAAGTGACGGCGGCGGGAGCGGCCGCGTGCTGGGCCGGCGGGGCGGTCCTGGGCGCGCACGCGGCGGAGAACAGCAGCCCCTTGCTCAGTCCTGGGGCGCGGCGGTCGAAAGTGCGGGTGGCCAAGGTGTACCTGGGCATCCCGAAAGCGCATTGGCCAACGCCCTTGATGGACCTCAACAAGGAGGTCGAGGCATACGAGGCCGAGTTCACGAAACGGGCTGGCGCCTTTGCCGACGTGGAATTCCCGGTGAGCCAACTCGTCACCACGCCCGAGGAAGCCCAACAGGTTGCGGCGAAACTCGGCGATGTGGACGGGGTGCTCGCCATCCATTTGTCAATGGGCGTCACGCCTCTGCTTCAGACGGTCTTGGCGGCGGGAAAGCCGACGGTGCTGTTTGCGGCGCCGTATTCCGGCCATGAATGGACGCATTTCGGCGCGATCATGCGGAACAAAGAAGGCGCGCTGCTCGATTGCGTGTTGACAAGCGATTTTGACCAGCTCGCGGTGGCCGTCAGGCCGTTCCGCGCGATTCACCACCTGCGCGAGGCCAGGATTGTCAATGTCTCCGCACGCGAGCAGTCGCCGGAGTATCTGACGGCGATCAAGGACAAGTTCGGCACCGAGGTTGTCCGCATTGACCGGGACCGGGTCTTGGCCGCCTACGAGGCGGTGTCCAAGTCTGATGCGGCGGCCGAGGCTGAGCGCTGGATGAACGGCGCCAAAGAAATCGTCGAGCCGGGCAAGGAGGAAATCGAGAAGTCCTGCCGCCTGGCGCTGGCGTTCGAACAGCTGCTGAACGAGGAAAACGCGACGACGATTACGGTTGACTGCTACGGCACCATGTATCATCAGTTGCCGGCGTTTCCATGCATTGGGTTCACGCGGCTGAACGACATGGGATTTGCCGGCATATGCGAATCGGACATCAAGAGCGCGATGACGTTCATCCTGATGCAGGCGCTGTCCGGAAATCCCGGATTCATCAGCGATCCCACGCTCGACGAGTCCAAGCCGGGCATCATACTCGCGCATTGCCTCGGTTCGACAAAGATGAACGGCCCGAACGGCGAATCGAGTCCGTACCGCATCCGGTCCATCATGGAACGGCAGGAAGGGGCCGTGACGCAGGTGTTCATGCCGGTCGGGCAGAAAGTCACGCAGGCTGAACTGATCGGCACGTACAAGCTCCTGTACTTCACCGGGGACGTTATCGATGCGCCCGATACCGATCGGGGATGCCGCACGAAGATCACGGTCAAGGTGGACGGCGACCTGGCGGCGCTTTGGCAGAACTGGTCGGAGGGCCTGCACCGGGTGACGTGCTACGGAGACCTCACAACCGACCTCAGACGGTTCTGCAGGTTCAAGCAGATCGAGTTGGTCGACGAGGCGAAGGCCACCGCATAAACCAACGAGCGAGCCGTAAGGAAAAGCACGGGGAGCCGGTGCGCGCGGGGTTCGCCATGCTACAGTATCGGGAAGGCTGTTTTCGCCGCCGGTCAGTCAGAAGCTTCGGGAGTATCACCCATGAAAATCGGTTTCAACATGTTGCTTTGGACACCGTTCGTGACAGAGGACCACTTCCCTCTGTTTGAGAAGTTGAAGGCGGTGGGCTACGACGGCGTCGAGGTCCCTCTTTTCAGCGGCGAGCCCCTTCATTACGCCAAGGTGGCCCGTGCGTTGAACGGCCACGGGCTCAGCTGTACAGCGGTCACGGTCATTCCCGACAGAACCCATAACCCAATCAGCGCCGATAAGGGCGATCGCGACAGGGCGGCGGCATATCTCAAGTGGGCGGTGGACTGCGCCGCCGAGCTGCACGCGGAAGTGCTGTGCGGGCCATACTATCAGCCGCTCGGCGTCTTTTCCGGGAAGGGCCCGACCGAAGAGGAGAAGAAACGGGCGGCGGAAGTGCACTGGAACATGGCCTGCGTCGCCCAGGATGCTGGGGTCCTGTTAACGATCGAGGCGTTGAACCGTTTCGAGTGCTATTTCCTGAATACTCTGCGTGATGCGGCCGACTACGTGAGGCGTGTGCAACACCCAAACTTCAAGGCCATGTACGACACGTTTCACGGAAACGTCGAAGAAAAGGACCCCGTCGGCTGTATTCGAGACTACGCCGGTGTGCTGGGACATTTTCACGTGTCGGCGAGCGACCGCGGCACTCCTGGACGGGACCACGTGCCGTGGGCCGAGACTTTTCGGGCACTGCGGTGCGCCGGCTACGACGGCTGGTTGACAATCGAGGCTTTCGGGCGCACGTTGCCCGACCTCGCCGCCACGACCTGCGTATGGCGCGACCTCTCCGGGAGCCCTGAAGAGGTCTACACGGAGGGATTTCATCTGATCGCGCAGGGCATGAAAGAACAAGTTCCTGCTTGACCTGTTGCGCGCAGATTCTATTCCGTTCCGTAATGTCGCGCGGACTGCGGGGAATGGTTGCCCTGTGTTCACTGGCCTTGTGAAACAGGATCTCGATGTGGCGCTGGTCATACGAATGGGGCCGCAATGTGGGCTCACAGGTACAGCGGGATAAAAGGAGGCGAGCATATGCGATGGTCCGCCGTCGGGGTTGTCGTCGCAGTAGCGGCCAGTCTGGCTTTCGTGAAGGCGACATTCGCCGAGAATGCGCCCGCCGCCACGTTCTACGTGAGCACGCAGGGCAAAGACAGCTGGCCGGGAACAAGCGCAGCCCCTTTGCCGGACGGTTCGAACGGGTCCTTCGCGACGCTCGAAGCGGCGCGCGATGCCGCGCGCCAACTGGGCGCGGACGTTCCGCGCCGGCTGGTCGTGGCGGGAGGTTCCTACTTCCTGACGCAAGCCCTGCTGCTCGACCAGCGCGATAACGGCCTGACCATCGAAGCGGAAGCGGGGACGCAGCCCATCCTCTACGGCGGAACACGCATCGAGGGCTGGCAGCCCGACGGAGACCGGTTCTGGGCCGCGCCGATTTCCGCCGTGGCGGATGGCCCGTGGGATTTCCGCATGTTGTCAGTCAATGGCCGGTTCTGCAAACGGGCCCGGCTGCCGCGCGAGGGCGCCTTCGAGCACCTGACCGCGTTCGACGTCCCCTGGATGAGCACAACGGGCGGGGGCTGGAAACGCAAGCCAACGGACCAGGAATTGACCACCATGCAGTACCGCCCCGAGGATCTCGGGCCGTGGTTCGATGTCAAAAACGCCGAGTTGACGATCTATCACATGTGGGACGAGTCCCTCGTCGGCGTGGCGCGAATGGACACCGATACCTCGACACTTACGTTCTCGACACCTGCCGAGCACCCGCCAGGGGCGTTCGGCGTGAAGCGTTACACCGTCTGGAATCTGCGCGAGGGCATGACCGAGCCCGGCCAGTGGTACCTCGACCGGACCGCGGGCAAGGTGGTGTATTGGCCGCTGCCGGAAGAAGATATGGCCTCGGCGGTCGTTATCGCCCCGCGAACCGCCGTGCTCCTGCGCATCAAGGGCGCGGACGACAACTTGGCGCGCGGGATCACGATCCGGGGACTTGGCTTGTCCGTGACCAATACGCCTCTGAAGGCGGGCGGATTCGGCGCGCTCCGTTTTGAGGGCGCATTGACAGCCGCGCAGGCGGCGGATTGCGTGTTTGCAGACCTGGAAATCTTCAATGCGGGCGGATATGGCCTCAAGACCTGGAAACTCGACACATCGCGGGTCGAGCGGTGCCACGTTCACCATTGCGGAGCGGGCGGTATCGCGGCGGAAGGCGTCGAGGGAATTGTGGCGGATAACCGTATTCACGACGTCGGTCTGGCCTATCCCAGCGCACTCGGCCTGCGCTGTGGCGGCGCCAACCTCCAAATCATCCACAACGAGATCCACGACACCCCCTACACCGGCATCTGCGGCGGCGGAAAAGGGCTCGTCATCGCCTCGAACCGTATCTACCGGGTCATGCGCGAGCTGCACGACGGCGCTGCCATCTATGTCGGATTCTGCAAGGACATAACCTTGCGCGGAAACTACGCCTGCGACATCGAAGACACCGGCGGTTACGGCGCATCGGCATATTACCTCGACGAGCAGGCCGAGAACTGCCTCGTCGAAGGCAACGTATCGGTGAATGTCGCGCGGCCCTCACACAATCACATGGCCGTCAACAACACCATCCGTCACAACGTCTTCGTCACCCAAGGCGCCGCCCAGATCACCCTGCAGAAGAGCAGCGAATACACCATCGAGGGCAACATCGTCCGGGCCGGCGGCGATATCACCATCACCAACGTGGACGGCGTGAAAATGTTCAGGAATAACGTTCTCTTCAGCGGAACCGGCAAGGTGAATTGGCACATCATGGAGAACTACAAATCCACCGGCGAAAGGCCCATCGAGGCCGCCAACGGCAACATCCTCGGCGACCCGTTGCTCCTCGACTGCGCGGGCGGCACGATCCGGCTCGACCCCGCATCCCCCGCCCTCGCGCTAGGGTTTCCTCCCGTCGATGTGAGCAACGCCGGCCCGCGGACGGCGACAGCGCCGTGAAGGATTTCCACTCGAAGGGCGTGCAGTCTCAGCCGGGTAATCTCCAACGCTGTGGCGTGGTCTCCCGGCCATGCCACTTTCGCGACCGGCAGGTCTCCAAACTAGGGATAGCAATGATGCGCGGCCCTGACAGGCCGCGGATACCAATGGCCGGTTAGAAAACCGGCCCTCCGTTACGAGGACCATACAGACGCCGACGCTGTGGCGGGGTCTCCCGACCGCGCCACTTTCGCGACCGGCAGGTCGCCCCAACTCCGTGTTGCTCTTCCCTCGATTGTGGCTCTACCGCGCCCGCCCCTGTTTCTTCTCCTTGAGGTATTGGTAGCGCAGGGTATTGGGCTGGATGCCGAGCGCCTTGGCTGCGGCGGTGTAGTTTTGGCCGAAGAGGTCCCACGCGCGGCGGGCGTAGCGGCGCCGCACTTCTTCGAGGGGAAGAACCTCGCCCTGGCTGCGCGGCAGAAGGATGTCTTCGGCGGATGGCGGGGTTTCGGCGGGGGCACGGAGTCCCCCGAGGGCTTTTTCTTCTTCCATGGCCTCGCTGATGGGCATATCGAGGTAGAACGCCCGCTCGATGAGCTTGATCAGCTGGCGGACGTTCCCCGGCCAGTCGTAATCGCGCAGGATAGCGTAGTCGTTGCGCGTGAGGGTGCGGGGGTAACCCTCGTTCCGCAGTAATTCGAGACGCTCTTCGAGAATGGTGCGGATGTCCTCCAGCCGCTCGCGCAGAGGAGGAACGCACAGCCGCAGGGTGCTCAGGCGATGGTAGAGATCCGCCCGGAACGTCCCCGCGCGCACCATCTCAGGCAGTTCGCGGTTAGTGGCGGCGATGATGCGCACATCGACCTGGATAGTGGCCCGGTCGGCGCCCTCGGGGGTAATCCAGCCGTCTTCGAACACGCGCAACAGCTTCGCCTGGACCTCAAGGGGCAATTCCCCGATTTCGTCGAGATAGAGCATGCCCTTGTTGGCCGCGACGAGCTTGCCCTGGCGGTCTTTCTGGGCGCCGGTGAACGCGCCCTTGACGTGGCCGAACAGGTCCGAATTGGCCAAATTGGCGCTTCCGGCGTACAGCGCGCAGTTGACCACGATGAAATGCTCCGCGTTGCGCGAGCTGGCCTCGCGCAAGAGATGGGCAACGTGCTCTTTGCCCACCCCCGACTCGCCCATGATGATCAGGGGGCGGTCGATACGCGCACATTTCTTGATGCGCTCGCGCAGCGTCCGGATCGCCGCGGAACGGCCGTGCAGGACGTATTTGAACCCAGTCTTGCGGAACACCTCGACCGCGCGTCTGTCTTCCACGCCGAGATCCTGCGCCGCCAGCTTGCGCACCACCGCCCGGTACGTGTCTTCATCCTGGTACTTGAAATACTGCGAAATCGCGGCCGAGACGAGGTCGCTCCAGTCCGCCTGGCCGGCCGTCTTCTTCCTCTGCGGTTTGCCGCGCGAGATATTGTGGTCAAACAAGGCCAGCTCGGACAAAAACCCGCCGGTCGCGTCATCGGTGAGGTGAAGATGCTTGGCCAGCGCGCCCGTATTGGTCTCTGCTTCGATGAACACGGGGGTGCAGAACGCCGCGAATTGCCCGCGGTGCTTCTCCAGGTATCCCCGGCCGCAATGCCAGTAGATCGCGCCGCCCCGGTTCGTGATGGCCGCACAGGCCTGCTCCACCGCGGACCAGTCGCAATCGACCCCTACGCCGCAGACGTGCACCTCGCCCGCATCCGTCAATGAAATCTCTTGCAGGGTTTCGCCTATCCGCCGGGCGCTTGTGGTAACTACCTTGGCTTCCGGGTACCGGACGAGAGCCGCCGCGGCCGCACACGCGCCGTCCAGTCCATAATAGGTCACTATGAATTGCTCGCCCTTCGTCCCCATATCCACTCCCCTTTCCGTGGTGCTTTATTTCTGAGCATATCACGTCAATATTGAGGGCGCAAACGGCGGGTTCTTGTGCTTCATTCCGGACATTTGCCCCATATGTTGCGGTTTCGCCCCGAATCGCGACTTGGCACGGCACATGCTTTATTCAAGATGCCCGGTGCAGCGGCGGCCGGGCACGGCAAGAGTTGAGGCGCAAGAAGGAGGGGGTCGAGCAATGGCTATCACAGGGAGCACATTTATGAAGGTATCCAGGGCACAGCGGCTCGACGTTTCCGGGCACGCGATGGACCGTATCGCGCACCACACGGGGCTGCACCCGACCGAGGCGCTGGCGCGCACGCTGTTTCACCGAAGCCGCCAACTGAAGACCAGCCAGATGCGGATGCTGGGCTACCGGCCGGCGTACGAGCAACGCAAAGCCCACGGGCAGAGGTCGTGGTACTTCCGGTTCACGCTGTTTGGCGAGGAACTGGTCGCGGTGGTCCAGGAAGGGGCGCTTCCTGGCGAGTACCTCTGGGTCACGACCTACGGCTCGACGCCACAGACCGACCGTTTGCGGCGGGCAGACTTCGACCTCCTCGCGGAGGCTTGCTAAAAGCCCGGGGGACGGCGTCTTGGGACGGGGCGCCGTCCCGTCAAGGGCATTCAACAGGTGCACTGATTCTCGAAAGGGGGCGCGGATTGGACAACGCCGATTACGTCTTTGCATATGGACGGCTGCGGACCGGCTTCTGGCACCAGTTTCTGCTGGGGCGCAGGACACCGGTCGGCTCGGGCCGCACGTCCGAAAAGTACGCTCTCTACGCCAGCCCGTTCCCCTACGTGCGCATGGACCAGCCCGTCAGCCCCATCCGGGGCGAGGTCTACGCCGTCAATGCGCGAATTCTCCGCGATATGGACAGCCTGATGTGCTGCCCCGCGTGGTACCGGCGCTGCGAGGTGCTGGTGGTGTTGGATAACGGCCTCCAGGTCACGGCATGGATGTACGAGCGCCGCGGGACCGGAGGCATCTTGGTGGAAGCCGGGGATCTGTGGGACCGCGCGGAAGCGGTCGCGGAACCCGATTAGGAGTAGTGCCATGGTAAAAACGACAAGTGAGAACGAAGTATTGCTGGGGGAAATCACGGTAACCCTGGCGGGCACGCAATACTGCGATGCCGCGGCCGAGGCGGGCGACAAGGTCCATTTCGAACGCGAACCGGACAACACCCACGACCGCAACGCCATCCGTGTCGAGAACGAGGACTTCGCGAAGATAGGCTATGTGCCGCGCCAGACCGCGGCCTGGCTGACCCCCCTGATCGACCAGGGCCTGGTCTACGTCGACGGGACGATCGCGGTATCACCGGAGACCCAGATCCGGGTGACGAAACTGGTCCTGTCGCTGTATGTCTTCCCGAAGAACGCGGCATTCCTCGAGGAAGCGCGCGACCCCGAGACGCTCGCCCAGGCCCTCCACCGGGTCGTGCTCGACGCCTACAATAACATGCACGACTGGCGCCGGCCGGCGATCATCCGCGAGACCGCGCAGCGGCTGGGCGAACTGTCACGGCGCGATGTGCTGCCCGAAACCCGCATGCTGCTCGCCCTCATGCCCGGGTTCGCGGATTCCCTCGATGCCCATGCGGACGTAAGCGCGGTAAACGCCGCGCGGGCCGCCTTGGCCGGCCTGCGCATCGGCAAAGCACTGCATTACCGCAACGCCACGGTGTTCCCGCTCCATCTCGAGAACGGCCACGAGCGGGCGTATCTGCTGCTCGACGAAGCCCTCGAGGCCGGTACTGCCGAGGTCACCGAGACCTCCGAGCACGGCAGCGTGCCCGAGGTGCTGGTCAAGAATCGGGGCGAACTGCCGCTCCTGCTGCCCGAAGGCGAAATCCTCACCGGCGCAAAACAGAACCGCGTCATCAACATCACCATCCTCGTCGCAGCGCACTCGGAACTCGTCATCCCGGTAAGCTGCGTCGAGCAGGGGCGGTGGTCGACGGTCAGCGAGCGGTTCCGCGCCACGCACTACGCTACCCCCAAGGTGCGCGCCCGCAAATGCGAACAGGTCTGGGCCGGCGCGGCGCGGTCCGGCGATTTCTCCGGCGACCAGGGCGCCGTATGGGAAGACGTCGCCACAGAACTGCGTTTCGCCAAGGCCGATTCGCGCACATCCTCGCTCACCGACGGCATCGAGGCATCCCGCGGCAAACTCGAAGACTACCGCGAGAACCTCGCGCTGCCCGAAGACGCCGCCGGCGTCGCCCTCGCACGGGGCAGCGAAGTGGTCCTGCTCGAACTGTTCGACTCGCACCGCACCATGCAGCGGCTGTGGCCGCGGCTGAGCGAAGCCTGCTTTTTCACCTTTGCCCACAACGAAAACGCGGAGAAACCCGCCCCCGAACGCGTCGTGCAGGAGTTCCTGGGCCGGGTCCACGGCAACCTCGAGGTCCTCACCGAGACGCGCGGACTCGGCGTCAGCGTCGGGTTGGGCGGCGGGAAACTCTCCGGCACGGGCCTGTGCCACGACGGCCGCCTGCTCCACCTCGCCGCATTCCCCGTGGAAACGTGAGACACGGGATTCCTGACCACAGCGGGCACAGAGAGCGCAAGATTGCGAACGGACAGGTGAGAAATACATCCACGGATGGGCACGGATGAACACAGAAGAAAGTCGGGGAACGTGCAATGGCGAATCCGGCCGCGCGGCCTCCGCGTCCCCTCTCAATCTGTGTTATCTGTGTCATCCGCGGATAGGAAATCCAACGTTCCTGGCCACGCAGGGGTACAGAGAAAGCACGGTTGGCATGAAATGTTGAATTGGCGCGCGGGCCGTACGAGAATGCGGGGAGCGGAGCGGGAGTCGCGGGGCGTGGCGGAGCCGGGATTTGGGGTCAAGAGACGGGGTGCCGCGCGAGGGTCTGGCCGTGAAGCGGTATCTGGCAGGGGTCGCGGTCTTGTTGTTCGGGGGGATGGGGTGTTCGCTGCCCACGCCGCCGAAACCTTCGGGTGAACCGTTTGAGCATCCGGGCGGATTTCACACGCAGGACCAGCTATCGGCGTGCCTGACCAGGCCGGAAACAGCCGTGCGGGACGCCGCGTGGCAGGCGCTTGTGGGACAGGCGGACGCCGCGCTCGGTGGCGAGCCGCATCCGTCCGTGGAACTGAGGGTACCCGCGTATTACCGGCACCCGGAGGCGAGCCAGGCGGCCAAGAAACCGTTGAGCGACGACGCCTGGGCGGCGGACGGGGATGGGTCTACCCCACCCTCCTGCCCGCGCGGTAAAGGGATGGGCCGCACCGGCGGCGCGGGAACGCGTTTCTAAAATTGGCTGTTACTCAGGCATCCCCGCGATGCCTGCTTTGCGGGCGCGATCGAGGCCGTAGATGGTCTGGCGGGTGATCTGGGTGAAGGCTTTGCCCATCCCGTGCTTCTCGGTCTCGAGAACGCCCTGCATCATGTCCTTCCAGAACTCGCGGTACTTGGGATCGCCCGTCTCCTCGTAGGCGAACGCGATGATTTCGGCATTCAGAGCGGAAGAAATGCCCCGGCTGCCGGTATCCCGGTAATTGGGGGCGTTCGTGATATAGCGAAACCCTTTCCCGGGAACCCATGACTCGTTCATGAGCCAATCGGCGGCGCGGACAAGCATGTCGCGCAGGTCCTGGCAGTCGCCGGTTTCCTGCTCGAGGTAGCGGAGCAGTCCGTGGCTGAGGATGCCGACCGCGAACGCTTTTCCGCCAAGCACCTTCTCGCCGCCGGTCTCATTGGCGGGGGGATAATGCGGCCATCCGCCCTTGACGGGGTCCTCGCGCTCGAAACAGCGCTCGACCATGATGCGGGCGGCGTTGAGGTAGTAGGGATTGCCGCTGAAGTTGTACGACGTGACGGCATTGATGATGGGCCACCCGCCGGAGCGTTCGATCGTGAAGTCGAACGACGGCGTCAGTGTGCGCGCCTGGGTATCTGCGATATGTTCGGCGACATACCGATGGAAAGGGTCTCCCGTCAATGCGGCGTAGAGCCACGCGCCCTGGTCGTAGACGTGCCCCTGGGCATCCCGCGCGCCGGGAAACATTCCTTTGAAACTGCTCATGTACTGCTGCATGCCCTCGTCGTTCGCGGGCACGCGAAGTTCTTCCACGGGGATGGATGTTCCGACGTGATTGAACGAATGTTCCCACACAACGCACCGTTCGCTCGCCGTGAACGGTCCGTGGCGCGTATCGACGGCGCCGTAATGGAGGGCCATCTCGAGACCGCGCTCGTAGATGTCGCGGCGGCCGGTCCGTGCCCATTGCAGCCCGAGCGCCCAGGCTGTGTCGTATTCGCTGTTGCCATAGTTGCAGTACCGTTCGCCGTACCAGTCGCCGAAATGCATCCATCCATAGGTGCGTTCGGTCTCCCGGTCGGCGAGACTGGCCTCGAAGCTCTGGTCGAACACGGCCTCGTATTCGTCCCACACACCCGGCGTGAGAGCAAACAGCGGCCGGCCAAAGATGCCCGAACCGCACAAGTATTCGGGCGGCGGCGTGACGAGCAGGGGCTGCTCGGCCCATGTCAGCCGCGTCTCGGCGTCCGCATCGGCAGAGACCGCGCCACCGAAGCGCAGCGACACGTCATGGCGCATCATCTGCCCGCCACGGAACACGTAGTTGCCGTTCTTGAACCAGGCAAAGAGTTTGTAGTAGACGGGATCGTACTCCGCCCCCGCGTAGGCGTCCGGGGGCAATTGCGGCAACAGATGCGCGCGCACTGCCCGCGGCTCGATCGAGATCGCTTTCGGGTACGTCTGCCAGAAATGTGGCACAAACACGTCGACGGCGGCGGCGCTGGTGGTTACGGACGCGAACCCGCGCGCGTGTTCGCCAGCCGTTTCGCCCGCGCCGCTCGAAACGGTGAAAGCGCGGTCTTCCAGTTGGCGTACGGAGATGCCGCTATCTGTCAGCGGAGCCAGTGGCGCTCCGTCAAATGCCGCTTGTGTGATCGCGCCGCCGGGAAGCGCGGCCACAAGTTGAACCGACGCCAGTTCACGAAACGCCGGGTTCGGCGACGCGTTGTAAACCCCAACGCTCAACCCGAGTTCGCGGTTTTGTGACGCAACCCTCGCCTGCATGAGATAGCGCCAGCCGCTGTCTGCGCCCGCGCCGGTCACCAGCGGCCCGGTCCATTGCAGCAGGGCTCGCACAGGACCCAAGATCTGAGCCACGGGACCCTCCCGGTCCGGTGGCCCGCAAAGAAGCTGGCTGCCGTCCGGCAGAGCCACCTGGAGACGGAGAGCAGAGCCCCGTGCGGCGTCGCGTTCGCTTGCGCTTATCGCTCCGTCGCCGTCCAGATCGATTGCATAGGCGCATGAGCTGGCGGGCGACGTCTTGCGCACCTCGAGTTCAACCATGCCGTTGCCCAGATGCCACGCATCGTCCGTTTCGGTCAATGTCGCTGGCGCGATTGTTGGCGCGGGGGTATCCCACGAAGCGCGCGCTTCGAGCCGGTATTCGGCGGGCTCGGGACCGGTCTGGGTCGCGCCAGGAAACGACAGGAGCGCCCATTTCAGGCTTCCGTCCGGCCAGCGCGAAAACTCGTCGGCTTGCAGTGCGACGGCCCGCCCATCCGGCGCGAACAAACGCAGATGGGCAGGGTCCACGACCGTCCCCCGAGGAAACGGCAGGCCCATGGTAACGGGCCAGTTAGTCCGGGCCTTATCCGCGGGTTCAGCCAGTCGCAACGGCACCGTCAGATTTGCGGTGGGCGGGGCCGGGGGCGGAGCCGGCCGAAACCGCACGACATCGGAGAACAGGGGTTTGCCGAGATACTCCGAGCGGACCCGCGCTTGATACTCCTTCGCGGGATCGAGCCCTTCGAGCGGCGCCCGGTGATTCCGGCCGGCGTATTCCGTTGGCTCGGTGACGGCGGCGAAGTTCCCCTCTCCGTACTCGACAACACCCGTTTTCACAATGGTGGTGGTGGTCCAGCACAGGTCGGCCTTGCCCCGCGCTGGAGACCACGCCTCGAGATGCTCGAAGCGCGGCGGCGGCGGTTGGATAGGCTGCTCGGAGAAATAGAGGCCGTACACGCGGTAGTACCCGACGGGGGCGGCTGCCGTAAAGGTCAGTTTATCGCCCTTGTGCAGCGCGATGGGCTGGTTCGAGCTGGCTACAAACTGCCCGTCCGGTCCCGCGCCCACAATGCAACCGGTTTCCTGTCCGTTGAGAGCGAGCAAGAGCCGCTCGATGCCATCCTCATCGTCGTTCATATGGAGGGCGAGGTAGTACGTGCCGTCGCGGTCCAGCGCGCAGCCGAAGGATTGTCCGGCCTGCTCGCCGCCGCGCAGTTCCGCGCCGGATACCTCGAAACCCTGCAAGTCCGTGAACGCGTCGATCTCAATCACGAAACCGTTCCCGTCCTGCAAGACCTGCGTGGTGATGTCGCGCCAGTATTCGAAGCGCGTGAGATTCAAGGCCGATGCCGGCACGGGCACGAATCGGACATAGTCAAAATAGCCGGGTCCAGGATTGCTCGCCGGATGGGCGAACCGGTCATCGATCCAGAACTCGAAACGGCCCTCAGGAAGCGCGCATGCCCCAAGGCTCAACTCGCCGCCCTCATACTTGGTCCAGTCGATTCCGTCGGGCGAATACGCCAGCGGACGCTTTCCCGGATCGCTGATATACACGAGATACGTACCCGGCTCGAGACCGTCGACGACGCAATGCAGGGGCGGCGCGCCCTCCTCCGGGGCCGCCCGATCCTGCGCAACGGCGGGGCTTGCCAGCACTGCCCCCCCGGAACGCTTCTTGTCGATTTCCTCCTCCTTGGTCCAGAGCATCCAGCGGCCGGGGGCTCGTTCGTCCCGCGTCCACGCCGATTCGGGAGCGGCGATGGCCTCGCTCTCGTAGACGATGCCCTCGGGTTGGACTGCACGGGCGGCAAGGGACAGCAAAAAGCCCGCGGCCAGAATACACACGGAAGGCCATGGCGTGCGCGTCGTGAACATTCCGATTTCCTTTCGTTATCAGAGGAGGACTCCCGGCAATCTCAGAATAACCGGATAGCGCCCGTGCATCAATTCGACGGCAGGGTAAGGGCAGTTTGGCTTGGTTGCGGCTACGCCGCGCCAGGAAATGTTCGGTATTGCCCGGCCAGAAGTGCATCGCCAGGTGACTCTTCCCTGTTTTGCCGTGTTAGAATCGCGGAAAACGGGCTGGCAAACCAGCCGTCCTCAAGGCCCGGGCAAAGCATTATCACGAAAGGATCGTCCCTTGGTTTTCAAGCTAATCGCATGCGACGTGCTGACCCGCGAGACCTCTTACTGCATCGCCCGCTGCCCTCACACGGTCAACCCCGTGTTTCTGCCAAAAGGCGAACACAACGAGCCGGACAAACTGCGCGCCAGGCTCCAGTCCATCATCGACGGCATCGCCTCCGAGGAGCAGAACTACGACGCCGTGGTGCTCGGCTACGGGCTCTGCGGCAACGCCACCATGGGATTGCAGGCCCGCGAGCTGCCTTTGGTCGTGCCCCGTGCGCACGATTGCACCACTCTGTTCCTGGGCTCGAAACAGGCGTTCAGTGAGCACTTCGGACAGTGCCCGAGCCAGACATGGGCGTCGGTTGGCTACTCCGAACGCGGCGATACCGTGATAGCCGATGAACGCACACGGGATTATCTCACCGGCGGAATGGATTACCGCGCCCTCGTCGAGCAATACGGCGAGGAAAACGCCAAGTACGTCGCCGATATGTTGCGCGGCTCCCACAAATCCGATGCCGTGTTCCTCATCGACGTGCCCGAGACGCGCGTCGAAACGGTACTAAGCCAAATCCGCGCTGAGGCTGCCGCAAACAATCTTCCCCTGAACGAGATCCCCGGCAGCCTCCGTCTCATCGAGATGCTTTTGTCCGGCGAATGGCCGGAAGCGGATTTTCTCGTCGTTCCGCCCGGCCACCGCATCAAAGGAATCTATGACATGGATCAGGTTATCGCGGCCGAGGCAGGGGAAACGTGAACCGCCCTACGCCTCGATACCCTCGAGGCGCAACAGCGCGCGCTTCCAGGCAAGCCCCGCGCCAAAGCCGCCAAGACCGTCGGATGCAAGTACGCGGTGGCAAGGCACCACGATTAGCAACGGGTTCCGGCCGACGGCCTGTCCTACCGCTCGGGACGCCCGCCTGCCATAACCCAGTTCCTTCGACAAATCGCCGTAGGTAACCGTGTGTCCCCAGGGAATGGCGCGAAGCGCATTCCAGACGTTCCGCTGAAAGGCGGTGCACTCGCCGAAGTCCAGGGGGATATCGTCGAACGATTCGGGTCGGCCTGAGAAATACCGCTCGAGAGCCGCGCCGAGCGCGCGCACACGGCCATCGTTCACCGGCGAGTGAAGCACCTTGATGTGAAGCGGGGGGTTCTTGGAGCGTGGCAATACGAGCGAGCAAAGACCCTTGTTCGAGAACCATCCCGATATGGCGCCCAAAGGGTGCTCGAAGCAGAAATCCGCGGTCTGAAGCTCTGGTTTTTGCATTCCCGGCTTTTCTCCTCTGCGGCCCACAGAATGTTTTCGCCTGTAAACAAGGATATCAGGATTTGGACTTGACGCTCACGGTTATGGCGCCGGGGTGGCCGCCGGAAACCTCGACGGGCCATTCCGAGACCATGCCAGTGAGCACGTCGCGCACGATAACCTTGTAAAGTCCCGGGGCTTCGTTCAACGCCAGGGGGATGTACGTTTCACCCTCGCCCTCTACGCATAGAACCGTCTTGTCGTAGTAGGAGAGCGGCGTGCCCCCGAGCGGGCGCAACTGCACATGAACAAGATGGTCTCCGGGGGGCTGGTCCGCGGTCAGGATCCGGAGCCCAACGGTCACGCGATGGCCGGGCGGGACGCTCTTGGGCACCACCGCCTGGACATCGGTCACGCGGTAAGGGAGCACCGAAAACAGCGCAACGCCGCCCGGGTCCGCCCGCCAGCCCATGTTCCTGGGTCTGCGGACCTCGAGACCCTTCTGCATATCGTAAACATAGCCCTCGTCTGGAATGCCGAGCCGGAACTTAGAGCGCCTCGCGCATGCCGGCTGCACCAGCGCGGCATAGACCCTCGCCTTCCCAAAACGAAAACAGAACCGTTGACCGTCAAAGGGCCTTTTGCCGCTGATTTCGAAGATCTCGGCAGCTCCGGCAAGGCGCAGCGCGTCGTGGAGCCGCGTGCGGGTTTCCTCTGGAAAATCCTCGCTGAAGGATTGATTCAGGATGTACGCCTGGGCGCTTTTCTGCGGAGGCGGCTGGGCCCCGGCCGCGGCATCAGGCGCTGCCTCGCTCCCCGGCGCCGGCAACGGCGTGAACATGTCGTCCAGCGGCGGTTTTTCGCGCGGTCGGCCGGATACATCAAACGCTCCCGGCGGGGTATCGGCCAGAAGCATGCCGCCCGACTCCACAAACATGCGGAGCCCTGCGGTTTCAGCATCGCTTAAAACATCCACGCCTGGGAGAACAAGGCATTTGTAAGTGGCAAGGACCTCCGCGCGGACATCGTCAGAGGGGACGAGAGCAGCGGCAAGACCGAGACTTCTCAGAAGAACCAACGCTCCCGCGAAGGCCCCGGATTGGCCCGTGGCGCCATGCAACAGTTCGCTCGGACGGCTGTCGTAGACGGCAATCGGCGTCTCGGCAGGGTACGCCATGAGAAACAGTTCCGAGAACCCTGCTCGAACGGCCCTGGTTTGCGCAATCACCTCCGAAAACACCGGGTCGACCGCGCCACCGGCGTCAAGTACGCTTTCCGGACCCTCGTCGAGGTTCCACCAGAGCCCGCTATGCCGGTGAAGCGCCGCGTGCCAGGGCCACCACCGGCCTTGCTCAGGAGTAGCCGCGCCGGGCACGAGAAGAACGGTTCGCGCATCCGGCGCACGGTAGGCAGCGGCGCGGGCCATGACCCCAGGGTCCGGTGGCGCCGCCACAAATTCAATGGCCGCGGCCGTCTCGCGCCAGAGCGGGCTGATCCCTTCCCGGGACGCGGCCATGCTGAAACCAGCGGAGGCCTCGGACTCGGCCGCATGAACGGCATCCCGCCCCATGCCATAGAGGCGCAGAAACACGGCATCAACGTGTTGGCAAAAACGCATCCACGGCTCGAAGAACCCTTCATCGGCCGCCTGCTGAATGGTCTCGAGCGTCAAGCCGTCCCATGCTTGGAAACGAGATGCCCATTGCCCCCCCAGCGCCGAGGGTTCCCCGAATTCCGACCACAACGCCGCGCGAAACTCCTGCATGACCGAAGGGGACGTACGAACCGCGTCGTACGTCTCGCTCAGCCCGTTGGCTCCTCCCAGGAGAAAGCCTTCGGCCGCGCCAAGGCGCAGCCGGCGCACTTCCTGGGTAACCTTCTCCAAGGCCGGCGGCGGCGGCGCTCCCTGAGGCACGTTTCCCTCGCTGGCGATCGCGTCGATGCCTTGCGGAGTCCAGTACTCCGTCAACTGAAAAATGGGGGTCTGGCCGGTCTCGGGCACAAAACGCGCGGCGTCTTCCCGGGCGGGAACCACAATGGCGGTCACGCCCGCCTTCGCCAACAGCTCGTTGAACGCCCTCAAGCCATATTCCTGGCTGGTATGATTGGCGATGGCCAGAACAAAGCCCTGCGCCGGCCCTGCCAACCGCACCCCAAGCGGGATTCTGGCCCCCCCCGCGTTGACAAGCTGAATCTCGTCGGGCCGCGGACTCTTAGGCGATTGCGAAAAGACCAGGCATTCAAGCGCCAGGCGATTGCTGATCAGATCAGCCACATCGAGCCGGGCCGTAAATGTCCGCCGTTTGCCGGGCGCCTCCTGCGTGCCGAAGCCTACACGCCTGCCATAGGGATCTGTTGCCCGAAGCGCGACAACACAGCGCCGGAGACCGTCTTCCGTGCGCTGGGAAGGCAGCAGCTCTAACGTCACGAGGATGGTGTCGTTGGCCTGCACGACATCCTGCTCCGGGCGGAGTCTGTCGAAAAAGGGCCGCACGCTTATGGTCGCGGCAATCGAATGCCAGTCCACCGTCTTGTCCCCGTCCTTCAGCCACGTGTCCAGGTAGAAAGCCCCCGGAATAGCGGGCACAGCCAGCGGGAAGCTCTCTTCCCCGGCTTCGAGAGACTCCTCAGGCTGGAGGAATTGGGTGCGCCACTGGCGTCCGGGCTGGCGCAGTTGCGCGACTATCCCGTACGTCTCCTTGGCCGGAGCGTTGAGATGCAGCTGGTATGCATGCAACATCCGGGTGTCGGTTGATGCCGCATACTCGCGCATCTCCTCCTCGGTCATTCCCGGCGGCAACTCCTCGAACCCCGCTTCCCGCACCGCCGCCTCCAGGATCCGGTCGATCCATTGCGAAGGTTCGCGCTGCGCCGCCCACAATGCCGCTTTCGCGACCAGAGACCAATAGGTCTCGTAATGCGTCCAGTCCGCCTGCTCGGGATAGATCAGCTCGGGCAGCAACGCGTGATAGAAGGGACCCGTCCCGGGATAATTCAGTTGAACGACCCGGCCGCTGCCGTACGTGGACGCCTGCACGAAATCGAGCCCGCCGCGCCACTCGGGAGTAAGCCCCTCGGCAATGCCGCGCGTGATGGGCGAGGCGGACTCAACCGGAGCAAGTTCTTGCAGGAAGTCATTAAACCAGTCGGGCACGTTGCGCCGGTGGTTGGCGAGGAGAAGCCCCGCGCCCCCGCGCACCATTTCCTCGATGCGCGCGAAAACCGCCTCCGGCAATGACGCGACGTCCACATTGGCCAGAATAATGAGGTCGCGGCGGCGTTCAAGACATTTTCGCAGACCCTCAAACCGGTCTCCCGCCGCGGAATCTGCCGGCGGCGGGTCCAGAAACACCGCCTCATAATCCATATCTAAGCGCACCGCCAATTCCATGGCATCCCGTTGCGCGATGCGCGGAAGCACAAAGAGCACGCCAAGAGGTTTGGCGCCGAGGGGATGTCCCCAGCGCACCGTAGTGGGCCGTTCGAGCCTTGGCAATTCAGCCGCGGGTGCCATCGGCGCTCCGAACGACGGAGCGGTAGCGCAAATGCCGGCGGCTGCCACAAAAGTCAGGATACAGACCCATCTGGACGCTGTTCGTGGTGTCGGGTTCATTGCCACCATAGTGTATCAAACGTCGCGCGGCGCCGGGAACCGGCTTATCCAGACCACGCGCAAACGCCTGCCCGGGCAGGGCCGGATAGGACCAACGGGACCGATGGCACAAAGGAGATGCATCGGGGGACAGTGCATCCGGGAGCGCCGGCCCGCCAGCCCCGCATTCTTCCGCCGTTTGATTGCCGGCGCGCACCTGTGGTAACCTCTTCGCGCGCTTGCTTAGTCGAGAGGGTGAGCCCTGCCTTTCTGTTCGTTCCGCATTCTTCCGGAGGCGTGCGCAAGGGTATCCCTGATCCCTTGGACGAGTTCGATTGTGGCAGCAAACAGCGCAACTGCCGAGAGCAAACAGAGGTAGAAGCCCGCAACCGGGCGTTGGCGAGCGGCCATGAGCAAACCCCTGATACTGGTAACAAACGACGACGGTATTCAAGCGCCGGGGTTGCAAATGCTGGCCGAGGCACTCCGGGAACGGGGCGACGTGTGGGTCTACGCCCCCGACCGTGAACAGAGCGCCGTCAGCCATGGCGTGTCGCTGCATCGCCCGCTTCGCGTGGCGGAAGTGCGGCCGCAATGGTTCATGGTAGACGGAACGCCGGCCGATTGTGTCATGCTTGCCGTCCGGAACTTGCTGAACCGGCGCCCGCAACTGGTGGTTTCAGGCATTAACCCGGGCGCCAACCTGGGAGACGACGTCACGTACTCGGGAACCGTGGCCGGGGCGCGCGAGGGCATGTTGTTGGGCGTTGCGTCGTTCGCGGTATCAGATGTGTCGTACAATCCGAAGCATGCGGACACGGCAGCCCGGGTCGCTGCGAGAATCGCGCAGTACTGCCTCGAACGCGGGTTGCCGCAAGACACGGTGTTGAACGTAAACGTGCCGGATGTGCCATACGAGGAATTGCGGGGCCTGTCGGTCACTCGGCTGGGACGCCGCGATTATAAGGACGAGATCATTCGCCGCATGGACCCCCGCGGCGGCGTGTATTACTGGATTGGCGGCGCCGAGCCAAGCCACGTAGCGGCACGCGGCACGGATTTCGAGGCGATTGAAGAGGTCCGGGTAAGTGTGACGCCGATACACCGGGACGTAACGAACCAGGGCGCGATCGCCGCCTTGGCCGGATGGGATGTCGCGCTGTGAAAGAGCAACTTGTCGAGTTTTTCACCAGCCAGTTTTCGCTGCCGGTAGCGACCGTGTTCCTGGCCACGCTGCCCATTCTGGAATTGCGCGGCGCGTTGCCGGTGGCGATTTTGTGGAAAGAGCCGTTACCGTTGTGGCAGGCGTATCCGCTTGCGGTGTTCGGGAACATGCTTCCCATCCCGTTTATCATCTTCTTGCTGCAGCCGATCACGGATTTCGTGCGGAAATGGGAACGTGGCGAACGGTTTGTTGAATGGTTGTTCGCCCGCACGCGTCGGAAAGGCAAGAATATCGAAAAGTACGAGTTCTGGGGTTTAACGGTTTTTGTGGCGATTCCCCTGCCGATGACCGGCGCGTGGACGGGCGCCATGGCGGGCCATTTGTTCGGGTTAAAGTGGTACAAGACGTTCTTCGCATGTTTCTGCGGCGTGTGCATCGCCGGAGTGGTCATGTCCGTGTTGGCGATCTTCGCACGGGAACTGTTTGTGCAGCTGTTCGGTCTGGGATGAACCCCGGCCGGTCAAGTACTTTTGTTCGGCGCCTTGGGGCGCGCGATTAACCGTAGAGTCAGAAAAGGAGTAACGAGACCAATGTGTGGAATAGTGGGGTACATCGGAGATAAGCAGGCGACCGAGATCATCATGAGCGGCCTGCACCGGCTTGAATACCGCGGGTACGACTCCGCCGGCGTGGCCGTCGTTAAAAACGGCAAGCTCGAATGCATCAAGAGTCTGGGGAAATTGAAGGTGCTCGATGCGAAACTGGAAGAGACCCCGCTGGAAGCGCCCATCGGGATCGGCCACACGCGATGGGCCACTCACGGCGTGCCCAGCGAGGTCAATTCGCACCCCCATTTCGACGGCCCCAGGGAGATCGCCGTGGTGCACAACGGCATCATCGAGAATTACCAGGAGTTGCGCGAAAAACTCCAGGCCGAGGGCGTCGAGTTCCGAAGCCAGACCGACACCGAAACCATCGCCCACCTCGTGCGCAAGTACTACAAGGGCGACCTGTTCGAGGCCGTGAAACGCGCCCTGCACGACGTCGAAGGCGCGTATGCCATCGGCGTCATCTGCAAAGACCATCCGGACCTGCTGGTCGCCGCGCGTCACGGCAGCCCCCTGATTGTGGGACTCGGCAAGGGCGAGGCGTTCATCGCGTCCGACGTGCCGGCCATCATGAAATACACCCGCAAGGTGCTCTACATCGATAACGGCCAGGTCTGTGAAATCCGCCGCGACGGGTACAAGATCGAGGATCTCAAGGGCAATCCCGTCACGCTCGACGTGAAACAGGTTGACTGGGACGACGCGGCGGCCGAGAAAGAAGGTTTTCCGCACTTCATGTTGAAGGAGATCAACCAGCAGCCCGACGTAATCCGCAACACCCTGCGCGGCCGCGTTACCGAGCGCTCCGAGGAAGTCCAGCTCAAGGACATGAACATCGCCGTCGAGGAATTGAAGGCCTGCCAGCAGATCCACATCGTCGCCTGCGGCACGGCATGGCATGCGGGCATGGTCGGCAAGTATCTCATCGAGAAATTCGCGCGCGTGCCGGTCGAGCTGGATATCGCCTCCGAGTACCGCTACCGCGATCCCATCATCCCCGAACACACCATCATGATCCCCGTGTCGCAGTCCGGCGAAACGGCGGACACCCTCGAAGCCATCCGCATCGCCAAGAGCAAGGGCGCAAAGGTCGCGTCCATCGTGAACGCGGTCGGCTCGAGCGTGGCGCGCGAATCCCACGGCGTCATTTACCAGCAGGCGGGCCCCGAGATCGGCGTGGCCTCGACCAAGGCCTACACCTCGCAGGTAACGTGCTTCGCCTTGTTCACCATCTGGCTGGGTGAAACCCGCGGCAGCATCTCAAAACAAGAAGCCCGCAAGATGATCGCCGAACTGCGCGCCATCCCCGACAAGGTCCAGTGGATCCTCGACAACCAGGAAAACATCATCAACTGCGCCAAGAATCCCAAATACCTCGACACCTATAACGCGCTGTTCCTGGGCCGCAGCTACAACTACCCCAGTGCGCTCGAGGGCGCGCTCAAGCTGAAGGAGATCAGCTATATCCACGCTGAAGGCTACGCCTCCGGCGAAATGAAACACGGTCCCATCGCCCTCGTAACCAACAAGCTGCCCGTCATCAGCGTCGCGGTCAAGGGCGATACCTACGACAAGACCGTGTCGAACATCCAGGAAATCCGCGCCCGGAGCGGCATCTGCCTCAACGTCGCCACCATCGGCGACGAAGACATCAAGGTCCACAGCGACGACATCCTCTGGGTGCCCGAGTGCTATGAGCCTTTCAGCCCCATCCTGGTGGCCGTCCCACTCCAGTTGCTGGCCTACTACATCGCCGCCAACCGCGGCTGCGACGTTGACCAGCCCCGCAACCTCGCGAAGAGCGTGACCGTGGAATAGCCGCTGCAACCCGCATCTCAAATCCCGGGCCGGCGTCCCGATCGAGGGCGCCGGCCCGGTTGTTTTCGGAAACAGAGGGAAGGTTTCCGCCCCGTGCTTGAAGACGGCCAGCCACGCGTTTCGCGTGGCTCAGCCCTGGGGATAGCGAGCCATCCCCCTCTCCAGCCCCGCAGGGGCGGCAGAAGCTTCTCCTCACCGCAGTCACATGAATCATGAGCAAGATGCTCATGACGCCTTCAAGCACATACGTCCCTTGCCTGCGTTCTTTAGATTGGAGACCTGCCGGTCGCACGAGTGGCTGGGTCAGGAGACCCCGCCACAGCGGAGGTCGCAGGAGTGGCCGGGTCGGGAGACCCCGCCACAGCCAGCTTCCGCCCGTTCGTTTGCGTCCCCGATACCTGAGACAGAGTTAAGGGGCGGAGAACATCTCCTCCGCCCCCTCTACTACTGTTCTTCACGCGCCGCCGCTATACCAACAGCGGCTGCAGGAAGACCTCTTAGAGGTCTGCGTTGTATCCATCCACGTCAAAGCGCATCACCACAGCATCAACAGACGCCGTTGGCAGGAATGGGTCATCTGCTTCATACGACGCGCCGCTCAGGACGAATCCACCGGTCATGGTTGGGGCAATCGTGTTCACCAACATATACTTTGGCCTGTCCACGGTTACTACGGGCCAATTGCCGTCAGTCACCTGCTCCAAGCCGGATGTTACCTTGGTGATAACGATGTCGAACGACTCAGGATGACCCACATTGTCAAAGCGGACTTGCGTTCCGGCTATGACAGCGTTGCCGTCCGTCGTAGCGCACACGGCGCCGCCTCCGCCAAACTCTGACTCGTCCCAATTGAAGTCGGCGATGTCCTCAAAGAACTCGTTGGCCACATCGCCGAATCTTACACCGAATACTCTGTGTGTAAACAAGTTTACACCGGAATAGATAACGGTGTTATCCTCGGTTTGGCAAAGCGAATGGCTCCATGACATTCCTTCGTCGCCATAGACCTCGGTCCCTGGTTGTGAAACCAGTCCTGAATTGACACGGACTACGTATGCTTGGATGGTATCAGCAGGGTCGTCAATTGCGGTACCGCACACCTGGAACGTGTGATCGCTCCGCTCCATGATATCTCTCCCCAAACTACCAGTGTACGTTCCGCCATAGGCCTTGGCATCGACGCACCAGTCCTCGGTTACGGGGAGGGTCGTATCTATCTTCGCTATCATAATGTTTGGACCGCCTGTCCCCGTGACAAACAAGACGCCCGGTTCTTGAGAAGACTCGACTACACCATATCCCAGACTATAGGCGAAGGTGGTGGGCAAGAGGTCCCATGGAGCCCTCAAGAGGGGATCGGTTTGTCTCAGGTCGGGACGCGTCCAAACTATGCTTCCATTACTGTTTTCAAGCTCCATAACGAGGAGTTGTGGCCCAATCCATGGACCTTCTGCAGTATAGTACCCGAGCGGCCAATAGGCACCGACAACAACAATGTTGCCGCTCGCCAATTGGGTCGCCCCATAAAGGGTCACATCGAGCACGTTGAAAGGCCAGGTGGGGAAGGGCTGTTCCCACTGGCCGGGACTTGTGCTCTTGGAGGGCGGCTCGCCATCAGCAGCCAGGGTCACCGCGTAGCCACTGGTTTCGATGCCCGGGTCGAAGTCCGAGCCGACAGCAACAAACGACCCGTCCCGTCTCTGCAAAACCTCGCTGATCACACGCCGCATGCCTATGGGCGCGGTAAGC
>Ga0209606_1000636_pt1 | contig 50778 bp, 38 predicted proteins | sample AD_UKC057_MetaG_FD_184412 | JGI IMG/M metagenome (GOLD analysis project Ga0209606, IMG submission 184412) | Active sludge microbial communities of municipal wastewater-treating anaerobic digesters from USA - AD_UKC057_MetaG (SPAdes) (version 2) | ecosystem: Engineered > Bioreactor > Anaerobic >... | reverse complement strand
GACCACGGCGCTGCGCCCGTTCTGGGAAACGCCCTCCAAAGTCTTATCCCTCGTTCATCACTGGCTTCACGCTCAAGCAAACGCTACGCCCTGACCCATTGTTCCGATTCACGGTGAGAAATGGTATTAATCAGAATGGCGATGCCGCGCGAAGAAGTCTGTCCTGCGCCGGGGCGGATGCAGTCCATCCCAGTTTACTGCGGGAGCGCCGCCATTCCTGTCGGCCCGACCAGGAGTTGACCCGGGGGCCGACAAGAATGTCGGCGCTCCACCCCTCCTCTTGCGGGAAAGTACGATGCGCCGGGGCGGATAAAGTTCGGCGTGCCAAAACTGACATAAACCCGTATCTTCTCTACCGCAGCCAACATACCCGGCGTGGGGTCTGTGCCGTGACGAAGCGCGAAGATGGTTCGGGCTTCCGGATCACCGCCTATCGGACCGACGCCGTTAAGACAGGCAAACGAATACTATGAAAATGCACTCCATTCCCAAGCGGGGCCGCAAGGGCTCCGTCGTCTATCTCAGCACCCGCTGGGGTAAGGTCGCGCGCCAGTACGTGCCGCCCGCCAATCCCCGCACCTCCGGGCAGCAGAGCCACCGCGCCAACGTTCGCGCGGTCGCGGCTCGCTGGCACACTCTGAGCGCCGGGCAGTCCGCCGCATGGTGCGCCGCCACGGTGAACAAGCACTTCATCAACGAAGCAGGCCGCCAGGTGCGCCTCAACGGCTACCACTACTTCATGAGTGTGAACGTCCGGCGCGCCGATCTCGGCCTCCCCGGGTTCGATCTGCCCCCCGCCGAGCCCGTTTTCAGTCCCAACCCGGTGGCCGAGTTGGTGATTACCAACACCGGCGGCCGGATTACGCTCAAGCTGCGCGTGCCGAATCCGCCGGCCCAGTACACCCTGGTGCAGGGTGCCAGGCCGGCCCGGCCCGGCGTCGGCTGCGTGCAGCATTTCCCCTTTCTGGGACTGCTGCCGCCACCGAAGGACGGCTGGAGCGATATTACCGGGCTTTATGTTGCCCGGCATGGCGTGCCAAAGGTCAAGACCGCCGTCTGGATTCGCACCTGCCAGCACATTGACGGTTGGACCGATGCCCCGAAAGTGGTCCGCTGCGCCGTCCCCGCCGCAACCCCATAGCGGCGATTCCCGCTCGCAGGCCCATCGCCTCGCCGTCTGCTCCCCGTCCCAATACCGTAGTACCTCTAACCCGGGGTTAGAGGTACTACGGTATTGGGACGGGGGTGGGACGGGCAGAAGCGGGCGGGGGGCCGGGGAACGGTGGGTGCGGCTGGGCGGCAGGGCGTCTGCCTGGAGGCGGCACCGAAGCGCGCGAATTGACTCCCGCCACCCAGCTCAACCTGCCAACGTTAACGATACAGGAAAAGGGGCGTGAGAATGTCATACTCTCACCGAGCGCTGTTCGCCCTCGTGAGGGCGGTGATTGATTCTCGGGCGCCTGGCCTTTGCGCCCGGCGGGCGTTGCTACCGGTTCTTGGCCGGAGCCGGGGCGGCGACCGGGACCTCGAGTTTGACCGTCAGCGGCGTCTTTGGGGCGGTGAGCAGGTTGGTCACCCGCCAGGAAAGGTCCAGCCGGCTTATGGCCGCGGGGAGCTTGCCGAGTCCGCGCACCTCGACGAGCGCCGTCTTGCCTGCCCAAAGTGTGATCCTCTCGGGGATGGAAACGCCCTCGGGCTTGGCCGCCCGTTCGAGAAGGAAATCCACGCTGGAGTCGTTGTGTAGTTGGAGGAGTGTTCTCTCCCGCCGGGGAGCCGCGTTGGGCACCTGCACCGAGCCCTCGAACAACGGCGTGAGAAAACGCGCCTCGCCGAAGATTTTTCCGGAGGCAAGCACCGCCGTGCGCCGGTTGAACAACGCTTCCTTAATAGACTCCACGGTGCGTTCCCGGGCAAAGACCAGCGTCAGCGGACGCTGCCCGCCGCCCTGAACATTGTAATCCAGGTTGATGGCCTGGTGAATGTCGGTGTTTCCGAGAATGGGAAGGTTCCTCGCAATGGCCCATTCGTACGCCTCCGGGTAATACTCCCCCCCGTTGATGATTTCGATCCCGTGCATCAGGTCTGCCTCGAGGATCCGCGTGTGCTCGGGGAACCACTGCGCGCGCTGGTCAACGAGTTGAGCCGCCCAGCCCGGGTGGTTCCACATGATATAGGCCCCCTGCTTTCGGGCGGCCTGGAGGGCGTCGAACCAGTCGGGAACCGCAAGCGCGTTGGCATCGCTCAGGAAAAGGGCGTTTAGATGGCCCGGCGGCATCTGGCGCGTTATTTCCGCGCCCCGGATGACCAGGACATTCAGGTCGGCCCCGGCCTCGCGCGCGATCTCATAGGAGCGGTTGTGATTGGTGGACACGTCCGCCTTGAACCGCTGGTACTCGATGTGATCGGTGATGGCAATGGCGTCCAATCCCTCGCGCCAGGCCTCTTCCACCCGCACCGTCGGCCAAACCAACCCGTCCGAGAACACCGTGTGAATGTGGAAATCACACTTGAGCGTCACGTAGCCGGGCAGGTCCGGCAGCCGAATCGGCGTGCGAACGCGCAGCGAAACGTCCTGGGCTTCCGCCCCAGTGCCTAGAGCCGCAAGGCCCAATGCCAGTAGAAAAGTTTTCCAGATCATCCGACTACCCTACCGGAGGTCGTAGGGTCCGGGCAATCAAATCGCACTCGAAATCCAAGGGGGAACGCATCTCGACACCGCGACCGGAGCGCCGACTTGCAGTCGGCTTTGCGTGACCGAAGACCCGTCGGGCCCGCTCGTGCCGACGGACATTCTAAGCCGACTGCAAGTCGGCGCTCCGGCCCAGGGCGATTCGGCGACTGTGGTTCTGACCAGATGCGCCCCGAGGAGAAGAGCCTCGATTACAGTGGCAAAGACGACGAAGAGGACAATTGGCGCTCGCCCGCGCAGCGTCGAGCATGTGCGGGCGCGCCCAAGGCAGATTCCAGCCTACAGCGCCCCGGCTACCAGGTCGCCCACCTGCGAGGTAGTGTAACCCATCTTGCCCGCGGCCAGGCTCTTCACCTTCTCGCGGGTGATCTTGATGACGGCGTCCTCGATAGCCTTGGCGGCTTGGGTCTCGCCCAGGAAGTCCAGCATCATCTGGCCGGCGCAGATCGCCGCCAGCGGGTTGATGACGCCCTGGCCGGTGTACTTGGGCGCGCTGCCGCCGATCGGCTCGAACATGCTCGTGCCTTTCGGGTTGATGTTGCCGCCCGCGGCGATGCCCATGCCGCCCTGCACCATCGCGCCCAGATCGGTGATGATGTCCCCGAACATGTTGTCGGTCACGATGACATCAAACCACTCGGGGTTCTTCACAAACCACATGGTGGTGGCGTCCACGTGGGCGTAGTCGCGCTTGATATCGGGATAATCCTTCTGCCCGATCTCGTGGAAGGCCCGCTCCCAGAGGTCGAACGCGAAGGTCAGCACGTTGGTCTTGCCGCAGAGCGTCAGCTTCTTGTCCTTGTTCCGCTTGCGGGTGAACTCGAAGGCGTAGCGCAGGCAGCGCTCGACGCCGGGCCGCGTATTGATGCTCGCCTGCAACGCGACTTCGTGGGGCGTGCCTTTGTAGGTGAACCCGCCCGAGCCGGTGTAGAGCCCCTCGTTGTTCTCGCGCACGACCACAAAGTCAATGTGCTCGGGCTTCTTGTCTTTGAGCGGGCAGAAGCGTTCGTCGTAGAGCTTGACCGGGCGCAGGTTGATGTACTGCTCCAGCTCGAAGCGAGTGCGCAGCAGGATGCCCTTTTCGAGAATGCCGGGCTTCACGTCGGGATGGCCGATGGCGCCGAGCAGGATGGCCGGGAACTTGCGCAGCTCGGCCAGCACGCTGTCGGGCAACGCCTCGCCCGTGCGCAAATACCGGTCGCCGCCCAGGTCGTAGTCCGTGTAATTGAGCTTGAGCTTGAACTTCTCCGCGGCGACGTCGAGGACCTTGACCGCCTCGCGGACCACTTCCGGCCCCGTCCCGTCGCCGCCGATGACTGCAATGTTATAACTCTTCATACGTAAAGCTTGTTTGCGCCCCGCGCTTTTGGCGGGGAGGGCGAATGCTAGCCGGTTCCGGGCCGAAGGCAAGGAGATTGCCTATTGCATTTCATGCCGTGAAATGATTTATTCCACGGTATGAACAACATCAAACCGCGCTGGCTGGCGCGGAACCTCCAGGCGGCCCTCCGGGTGCTTCCCGTCAGCGTGCTCACCGGCGCGCGGCAGACGGGCAAGACCACTCTGACCAGGTTGTTTGATCCCGCGCGCGCGTATCTTACGCTGGATGACCTCGGCGTGCTCGATCAGGCCGCGCGCGATCCGGATTCACTGCTCTCGGCGCGTCCGCTGACCCTGGACGAAGTCCAACGGGCGCCCCAACTCCTGCTGGCGGTCAAGCGCGCCGTGGACCAGCGCCGCCGGGCGGGCGACTTCCTGCTGACCGGTTCCGCCAACCTGCTGCTGCTGCAGCGCGTGGCCGACACGCTGGCCGGCCGCGCGATTTATCTGGAACTGCCCCCGTTTTGTCCCGCCGAGTGGCAGGAGCGCAAGAATGCTTTGGCTCCGTTGGATCGTTTGTTTGCCGCCGATTTCGATTGGCGGGAATGGCCGGACGAACCGGGGGACTGGCCGGCCTGGTTGCTGCGCGGCGGATTCCCGCCAGCCTTGCAGATTGACTCCGAAGCCGATCGGGGTCTGTGGTTTGCCGCTTACATTCAGACCTACCTGGAACGCGATTTGCGCCAGTTGAGCGCTGTCTCCAGCCTGCCGGATTTCCAGCGCCTCATGTCGCTCGCGGCGCAGCGGACGGGCAAACTGCTAAACCAGGCCGACCTGGCCCGCGATGCCGCGCTGAGTCATCCCACCGCGCATCGCTACCTGAATCTGCTCGAAACCGGCTGCCTGGTCACCCGCCTCCGGCCTCTGACCACCAACCCAACGGCCGCGCTCGTCAAAGCGCCCAAGTTGCTCTGGACGGATTGCGGGCTCGCCGCTTCGCTTGCGGGGATTCAGTCCTCCGCCGCCTTGGCACAACGCGCCGATGCCGGCTTCTGGCTGGAGCAAGCCCTGTTCCAAACCCTCCAAACCTGGCGCGCGCTTCAACCACAAAGGCGCAAGCTGCATTTCTGGCGGGACCGCGCGGGGCATGAAGTGGACTTCGTTCTGGAGCAGGACGGCCAGTGGGTTTTGCTGGAGTTCAAGATGGGCAGCCAAGTGACGGCAAGTGACACTTCCGGCCTTTGCGCCTTTCGGGATTCCTTGAAGCGCAAGACCGCGCTGGTGCGTGGTGTGGTGCTGCACGCCGGCAAAGCCCGGCCGCTCGAAGCCGGCAATTTCGCTCTGCCGTGGGGGTGGATGGTTCCCAAACTTGAATGACGCCTGCGTGGGCATCTGCATGATCGCGGGCCTGACCATCTCCGGCCAGTCCGGGTCCAGCTACGTGCTGAAGTACACCACGGACGCCGGCAACACGAACTTCGACACCTGGACACCGCTGGCGACGAACACCCTGAACGGCAACCCTTGTTACTACGCGGACTGGGGATCCTGCAACGAACCCAAGAGGTTCTACGGTGTCAGACTGGCACCGTAGCGAGTTGGACGGATAATCAGGAACATCGGGCCGGGCTCAGTCCCGGCCCGTTTGCTCCTGGGGACGCGGCGACGCGAGGCGCTGCGAGCCTTACCGCTGGCGGCTGGGGTTCCCGTTGTTGCGCGAGCTCGCCGAAAGCGGTGTCAGCCCCGTTCCCCGCCAGCCACCGCACTCTCGAACTCGCCAAAGGTGGTGGTGTCAGACCTTCCTGAAGTAGAAATCGTCGCGGGAAATGCCGAGGTCCTCAATAATGTCCGCGATGATGCCGCGGGGCACGTCGCCGGGATGCCAAGCGAAGGTAATCAGCCGGTCGGGGTGAAACGGATTGGAGTAGTGGCGGTGGCTGCCCGCGGAAGTTCGCACCAGCTCACAGCCGATTTCACGCAGTCGGCGCTCGAGTTGCCGGCAGTTCCGGGATGGGTAATTGCCCATGCTTAGGCCGCGAGAATGAACCTGTCTCGGAACGGGGCCGGGATCGGGCGCCCGGTTTCGAGCAGGGCTTCCAAGTGAGCTTTGGCGGCTTCCTGGAACCTCAGCAACGCTTCCCCGCGGTCGCCGCCGTGAGCGTGGCAGCCGGGCAGCAGCCTGGACTTGGCAATCCAGACACCGTCTTCGTCCTTCCTCACCTGGATCTTCGCAACCGGAACAATCATTGCTGATGAACACTATGGGATTCTGGAGCGAAGGTCAACTGCGGCGCTTGGGCAGGGCGGTTTCGGGCCAACAGCCTGGGTTCAACAACGAAAGCACGAAAGCGCGGGCCGGGTTCTGGTGCTTGATTGCACAAATAAGCGATAGACAGCCCGCCGCGTGGGGGCACGCGGCCTACACGAGGTTTGTAGGCCGCGTGCCCCCACGCGGCGATATCGCTAATCTCTGCAAGCAAGCACTAGCAACTCCTGTCGTCTATGCTCTGCCAGGGCGACTTGGGAGCACGTCTGGACCAGCTCCGCGACGTCGGCTTCTTACGACAGTTGCTTGAGGCGCTCGACTTGCTTCTGGTCCGCGGCGCCGCGCCTGGGCGAGGCGCAGGTCGCGACTACTTCTCCTCCACGGTCGTGTCGTATTTCACCCCATCCGGCACGGGCACAGCGACCGGCACGGTGGTGCCTTGCGCGCCTTCGGTGCGGCGCGAGGAGTCCACCGCGACGAAGGCGGTGAAGGCGGACATCAGGCTGTAATCGAGCGCAACCTGCTTGACCTGGCGGGACAGGTCCGGGTCCGGCTGGCGGGTGGATTGGTCGGCCAGGGCGGTGATCTTCATCCGGGCCCATACGCTGGGCAGGCCCTGGTGGGTGGCAGCCTCCGCCGGGGTTGTGGGGATGACCACCTGCATCGGCTGGTCGCCGACCCGGCCATGGACGCGCACGCCGGTGTCCTGATTTCCGGCGAACCGGCCCGTCAGGATCACCGGGCGCCCGACGAACAAGTCCGGCAGCGCGCGGGGGAAGACCTCGCTGACCTGGAGCCCGCCCCAGTCAATCTGGAGATCAGTGAGCGCCGGATGGCTGATGCGCTCGAAGAAGTCCTCCATGATCCGCGCCGCGCTCTCTTTGAGCCCAAGATAGGCCACCGCGCCCCGGCCGGCCTTGCCCATGTGATCCATCAGGTAGCGGTTGACCGAGGAGCCGATGCCGAAGCTGAAGATGCGGGAGGCGCCGAGCCGCCGATGAATCTCGCCAAGAATCTCAGCCTCGTTCCCGATGTAGCCGTCGGTCAGGAAGCAGACGAAGCGCAAGCGTTGCGGGTCGTGCGGGAAGTCGAGCGCGGCCTTGATGCCTTCGATCATCATCGTGCCGCCCTCGCCCTGAAGGGAACTCAGGTAACTTAGCCCCCGCTGAACGTTTTCCGCCGTGGCTTCCAGGGGCGCATCGCCCAACCGGGAGGCGGTGATCGAGAAGGTGACCAATTGGAACGAATCGCCCGGCCGCAACAGGCGCAAGCCGCGCGCGACGGCAGCCTTGGCCTGTTCGATCGGACGGCCCGACATGCTGCCCGAGCAATCGAGCACGAACACCAGTTCCAGCGGTTGCCGTTTCAGCGCCCCCAACTCCTCCGGCGGATAGAGCATCAGCGTGAAGTAGCCGCCGCGCTCGTCGCGGTGCGTCAGCAAGCTCGACTTGATCCGCTGGCCGGCGACGCGGTAGCGCAAGACGAAGTCCTTGTTCGGCAGGCTGTCGGTAGGATTGAGCGTGACCACAAGCCGCTCCGGGGTCATGGCTTCCGAGGTCACTTGGTGCGTCTTGCACTCGAATTCCTCGATCGGCACGCCGGCGTCCACTTCGACCTTCAAGGAGATGTCGTGGCCGGTGCGCTCGCCGGGGCGGAGATAGTGGATTTCCGTGCCCTGGCCGGAGATGCCGGTGGCGCCGCGCGCCACGGCGCCGATGCCGTTGGTCAGCCCGGGCGGATTGAAGCGCGGCCCGACCACCATCGGGAACACAAACTCATACCAGCCGTCCGCGTAGTCGAGCGTGTGGAAGTATTTGATGTTCACGTCAATCTCTTTGCCCGGCTCGATGTTGGCGACGGATTGGGTGAACACATTGGGGCGCTCTTGCGTGAGCAGCGAGGCGACATACCCCTGCCGCCGGGCCTCCCGGTAGATTTGCTCGGCCTCCTGGCGCTCGCGGATGATGCCGCGAATCCGCCGCTCGCCGATGGTCATGATGAACTCGTTGACCGCGGCGTTGTGCGGCAGCGGGAAGACATACACCGCCTCGATCTTGCTGGAGTAGGGATTCAGAAACTGCTGGGTGACTTCGACCGCGCCGATGTAGCCGCTGACGGAGGCGCGCACGTCGGTGTGCTTAAGCGGCATCGGCACCTGTTTCTCCTCGATTTTGGCCATGAGCGCGCCGCTGCCGGGAGCTTCGTCGGAGGGCGCGACGGCGTCGCCGCCGCCGCGGGCGAGAATCCAGAGCTCATCGCTGTCCGCGGGGAGGGCCGCGAAGGCGGAACGGGCGTCTTTGCGCAGGCCGGAGAGAAGTGGTCCGCCATAGCCCACAGCCCGGGCGTTCAGCAAAGGGCTGGTGGCTCCGGACTGCTTCTTGGCGCACCCTGAAGGGAGCACCATCACTGCGACACAGAGCGGCAGGGCGAAGCAGAGAATGCCCCAGAGCGCCAAAGCGCCCGAGCCCGGTAGGGACGCGTTCCACCGCGTCCCATCATTCTTCGGCGAAGTCAGGGACGCGGTGGAACGCGTCCCTACCGGCTGGCGTTTCGGTCTAGGTCTCATGGCATCTTCCTTTCCATAAAGCTGGCTTGGGCAGAGATTTTGGTCCCCTGCGCATCACCGACGGTTTGAAACTTCAGCTCGAACCGGGGCGGCTGCGTGTCCGTGGTCTGGTAATGAACCGTCGCGACGCGAGTCTTGCCGGTGGGCAGGTCGGCGACTGCGGCGGTGCTGAAGCTGGCGAGGATCACCCGCTCGTGCTGCATCGCCTTGGGATCATAGAACGGCGGTTCGCGAAAGGCGGCCGGCTCGCCGCCTTCGATGCCGACGATCCTGGCGACGCCGTTGGTGGCGGCGAATTCGAGCTGGTAAGCGGCCAGCGGCGTGCTTCCGGAATCCACGTAGATATCCACGGCGCCGAAGCGACTGCGGCTTTCCTCAGGAGCCGGTTGCTGCGCCAGAAGCCCCGCCGCCAGGCCAAAGCAGAAGATAGTGAGCCACCTCTTCATAGGAGTGCGTCTTGCTCCAGTTTGACCGCCCGCGCGGCAAGGGCTGCCACGTCGCGGTCATCCACTACCCCATCCTTGTCCAGGTCCAACTGCAGGTCTGGGGTTCCCCCCTGCTTAAGTTGCCGCGCCAGGGCGAAGGCATCCAGAATATCCATACGGCCATCGTGGTTGAGGTCGCCGCCAGCCAGCGCGGAATAACCGGCCGGCTGCGCTCTGTGCCGATTAATGAGCTGCGGCAACGCCGCCAGCAACACAATGGCCGCCGCCGCCGCCCACGGCATCCACCGGAGCCACACAACCCGCTCTGGCCGCGGCTTCTCCAAATGCCTCCGCGCCGCCCGCAGCACCGCCTCGTTGAGCGTCGGCGGAATGAACAGTGGCTCCTGCGGCAGGCGCTTGAGCGCGGCGACCAGCCGGGCCGGAGCTTCGACGGCTTCCTCGGCGTGGCGCTGGTTGTTATCCGGCTTTTGCATGTTCATAAGGTTAAGTGCGCGCGAGGGGCAAAAGGTTCACGGCTCGAAAAAAGTCCGGGTGCGCTCGTCCTGACGCAGGGTCTGGAGCGCGTTGTGCAGGCGCGATTTGACGGTGCCCAGGGGGATTTCCATCGCCTCGGCGATTTCCGCCAGGCTCAGTTCATCCACGAAGCGGAGTCGCAGCACCTCGCGCTGCTCTTCCGGCAGGACGCCGAGGACGAGTTGCAGGTCAGCCGCCTCCGTGTCGGCGACGGGGGGCGCGGGCGCGTGCTCGAGTTGCTCCAGTTCGGCCGGCGTGGCCTGGTAACGCGCCGCCTTGCGCCGGGCGGCGATGGAAAGGTTGCGCACGGCCGGGTAGAGGAAAGTCTTGAAGTTGGCGGTGAGGCGGAAGCCGGGGAACTTTCTGAGGACGTAAAGGAAGGTCTCTTGCAGCACATCCAGCGCGGCATCGCTGTCCCCGGTCAAGCGGCAGGCCAGCCCGCTCACCCAATCCCGGTAGCGGTAGTACAGGACCTCGAAGGCGGCTGCGTCGCCGCGGTTGATGGCGGCGATCAGCTCGGCGTCGCTGCGTGAGGTTTCAATGTCGTGATTCGCAGTCACCCCGGCGGCCCGGCGCTAACTCCGGCTATGGTTCCCGGCTTTGCGTCCCGGCTTCAAGTCATTAAGTGCGCCAGGAGGTGAAAAGGTTCACGGAGGCAAGCACTCTGCGGGCTTACCGCAACAAGTCGCTATGCGTGACAGTCCTCACAAGCCCAGGTCGGCGAACAGCTCCTTCTTGCTGCCAAACCGCTTCACGTTCTTGCCCGCCCTGCTGGCGGACTGTGTTCGGCAGCGCTGTCATTGGCCAGTACGACGATGGATGCGGGCGTATCTTGCGTGGGCTCAGCCTGGTCATCCATTGCCGTCGGCGAACCTGCTTGCAGGGTGTTACCCAAAACCAAACCCCACGGCAACCGCCAACCGCACCAGCATCGCGAGCCGGCCAATTCCCATCACGGCGTCACCAGCCGATAAAAGCGCCGGTTGAAGTTGGGCGCCGAAGCATCGGTAAATGTCACCGTGCCGCTGGCGTTGGTCACGGTGCCAATCGCCAGCCAGTCGAGCAGGTTGCTGGATCCCAGGACGCGATAGACATCCCCCGCCAAACCGTCCACTGTCAGCCGCGCCTGCCCGTTTGGCAGATAGTCCACGCCCGAGAACCTCATCGGGTAGAAGCCTGGCACCAGCGCCAGATTATGGCCCCCCCCGGAACTGATAGCAAAAACGCTGTGAAGGCAGGGAGGTATGTTGGTCTGGCCGAGATCACCGCGGCCCCAGACCGCCAGCGTGCCATCCGCCCTCAAGGCTAGGCTGTGGCTGCCCCCCGCCGACACCGCGACTGCGTTCGTGAGATCCGGCGGCACGTTGGTCTGTCCGTAAGCGTTGTCGCCCCATGCGACCACTGTGCCGTTCGACCTCAAGGCCAGGCAATGATAACTGCCGGCGGCAACTGCCGCGACGCTGTTCAATCCCGCGGGCACATTCGTTTGGCCGGTGTAATTGCCTCCCCAAACGACTACCGTCCCGTCGCGTTTTTTCGCCATACAGAACTGGCCGCCGCCCGAGATGGCAACGACATCGGCCAGTCCGGCAGGAACATTGGTCTCCCCGTAACGGCTCTTTCCCCAAACGAAAACAGTGTTGTCGCTCTTCAATACCATGCCGCAGTCCCAGAGAGCGGAAACCGCAATGATATTCGTCAAGGCCTCGGCTGTGGCTTTCAGTCCATAATCGCCGTCCCACCCCCACTCCTCCAGTGTGCCGTCCCGCTTGAGGGCGAAACTGGTGTCCCATCCCGCGGCAACCGCAACCACGTTGCTCAACCCTGCTGGCGGGTTGGTTTGCCCATAGCTATTCAGGCCCCAGCCGACCACGGTCCCATCCGTTTTCAGCGCCAGACTGTGATCGATGCCTCCCGCAACTGCCACTACGTCCGTTAAGCCCGGGGGCACACTGGATTGCCCCTTGGCGTTGCCACCCCACGCAACCACGGAACCCGATACTGGAGCAGGCGGCAAAACCACCGTCAGCACCCCCGCCGCGCTGGTCACACTGCCCGCCGCGTTGGTCACCACCACCGTGTAGGAGCCGGCCTGAGTGGTCTGCACGTTGCTCAGGCTCAGGGCGGTGGTGGTCTGGCCGGCCAGGTCGGTGCCGTTGAAACGCCACTGGTAGAACAAGGGTGGTGTTCCCGACGCGGTGACGGTAAAGGTGGCCGTGTCTCCAACAGACACCGTCTGGTCTTGAGGCGAGGCCGCAATCGTCGGTGGCAGGTGCACAAACTCGAACGCTCCGATATCAACTGCCGTTCCTTGGGGACGTGGCACGCCACGCTGGTCGAAGCCGGGCGCGCCGGTGGTCGTGCCGGCATCTATGGCAGGTGAGTTACAAAGTAGTGGATGGGTCGGCGTAGCCCCCCCGCTGTACTGTAACTCGCCAAGATAGGCAGACGCATCCACAAACACAAGATCGCAATCACCCTCATCGAAACAAAAGGCGTCACTGACAAGGTTGTGGCCCAGGCTGTAAACACCTCCGACGACATCACAAGTACCCCAACCACCCGCCTGCCCGGTTATGAGGCTGTTCAAGAGACGCACAATGCCACCCATACGGAAGATGGCTCCGCCAAGTGACTGAGCACCTGCTCCGGCGGTTACCCCGTTCTGAGTGAATGTGCAGTTGACGATGGTTACATCGCCACTTTCGACGAAAAAGCCACCCCCAAGCCCAGCGCCACCGCCGCCATCTTGATTGTTGGCATCCCCACCAAAGTCGCCTCCAGTCCCACCAACGGCCCCGCCAATGTAATCCCCTGCTCCTCCACCCCCGCCCCCAAACCCACCGTTCCCGCCCGACTTACCAAGGCAAATCGTCTCGTAGGGGGTCTCCCACCATCCTCCGCCACCACCACCGCCGCTACCGTAACCGCCGTTCTGCCCGGGCTCGCACAGGCCTCCGCCGTTGCCGCCCGTCGGTCCGCCACCATAGCCTCCAAATGTATTGTTGCCACCCGAAGTCCAACCACCGTTTCCGCCAACAGCTTCGTTCCTTGAGAACGTACAGTTTGTCATGGCGACGTTTGGGCCCATGCTATAGATCGCTCCACCCAAGCCTGCCCCACCCCCCCCGCCTCCTGCGCCTCTTCCGCCGTCGCCTCCACTAGCTCGATTGCCGGTCAGTGTCGAGCCGTTAAGAACCAAAACACCCGCGTTATAGATGCCACCACCAAAGCCACTCGAAGTGTGGCTGTCCGATATGGTGCAGTCGGATAGAGTCAGAAAGCCTGCGTTGTAAATGGCTCCTCCATGTGACGGCCAGGTAGCGGCACCGTTTGCAATGGTCAAACCAGACACGCCGCAGATGGCATTGGAGCTTATATTAAAGACACGGACTGCATTGTTGCCGCTAACAGCCAGATTGGTTGCGCCCGGCCCAATGATGTTCACATTCCTGCTGATCACCAGTTCCCCGCTGGTCAGCGTGATCGCGCCACTGACGTTGGAGAAGACGACTATTCCCCCCCCACAGATGTTGGCGTTCAGAATGGCTTGCCGCAGCGATCCCGCCCCGGAGTCACTGGTGTTGACGACCACAAGGTCGCAAGGCACGCCAGAGCCAGAGGAGCTCATAGTATCGACGCCTCCGGTTGCATCGCTGTTAACCCTCACCGTGCCGCTGTAGCTCGTCGCGGCAGTCGGGGAGAACGTCACCGTCACGTTGGTTGAGCCGCCCGCGGGGATGCTTCCCGCCCAGTCTCCGCCAAACACTCCTGGGGGACTGTAGGTGATGTTGGTTACTCTCAGCGCCGAGTTGCCCGCATTGGTAATCGTCAGCACCCGGTTGCTCGAACTCCCCACCAACACATCCCCAAACGCCAAATCCCCGCTCAAGGAGATGATGCGAGTCGGCACCAGCACCGTCAACGCCGCCACCTGGCTGGTCACACTGCCCGCCGCGTTGGTCACTACCACTGTGTAGGAGCCGGCCTGAGCGGTCTGCACGCTGCCCAAGGTCAAGGTGGTACTCGTCTGGCCGGCCAGGTTCGTGCCGTTGAAACACCACTGGTAAGCCAGCGGCTCAGTGCCGGAGGCCGCCACACTGAACGTCGCCGTGCTGCCCACAACGTTGGTTCGGCTCTGCGGTTGGCTGACAATCGTCGGCGGCACCAGCACCGTGAGTGTGGCTACCGCGCTGGTCACAGCCCCAGCCGCGTTGGTCACCACCACCGTGTAAGGGCCAGCCTGACTGGCCTGCACGTTGCTCAGGCTCAGGGCGGTGGTGGTCTGGTCGGCCAGGTTCGTGCCGTTGAAACACCACTGGTAAGCCAGCGGCTCAGTGCCGGAGGCTACCACGCTGAACACCGCCGTGCTGCCGACAACATTGGTCCTGCTCTGTGGCTGGCTCACTATAGCCGGTGGCTCCAGCACCGTCAGCACCGCCGCCGCGCTGGTCACGCTGCCCGCCGCGTTGGTCACTACCACCGTGTAGGAGCCTGCCTGAGCGGTCTGCACGTTGCTCAGGCTCAGGGCTGCCGTGGTCTGGCCGGCCAGGTTCGTGCCGTTGAAACACCACTGGTAAGCCAGCGGCTCAGTGCCGGAGGCTTCCACGCTGAACGTCGCTGTGCTGCCGACAACATTGGTCCTGCTCTGCGGCTGGCTCACTATGGCCGGTGGCTCCAGCACCGGCGGACCGTCCGTAGGCATCGCGGAGGTGCAGACGCCGCCGATCGCATTGGTCTTGCTCTGGGTCGCCTTGATGATGTTACCCTGGACAAGGGCGCTGTTTACCGGAACGTCCAAGGCGCCGGCCGCGAAGCCCGCGGCGTAGTTCGTTTGGCCGATCTCAACGTCGTTGGCATAGACCGTGACGTTGGTCGCGCCTGCGGTGACTCCAGTCACAGGGACATACATATTACCGGCAGCGAGCGGTCCGGTGACAATCAGGTCTCCCACGACGCCGTCGCACGAGTCAACATGGGTGAACTTGAAGGCGTCAATGTAGAGCCGGTTGCCGCTGTTGTTGACAGTGCCGCCCGTGACGATGAAATAGATGAGCGGGTCGCTGGTGCCCGGCTGGTTGGTAATGTAGCCCATCGTCTGCCACACATCGCCGCCGTAGCTTTGCTGGAAGACCGGGGAGTTGGTGCAGGAGGCCGACACCGTGCCGTAGTCGGACCAGGCGGTGACGGTGGCGTCCTTGGTGGTACTGGAGGTAGCAGTATGGGCGACTTCAATGCGGTAAACGCCGCCAGCGTTCGCTGGATCCAGAATGGGCAAAACGCTCCAGTTCACCGTGCCGGCCCAGCCGTAGGTGCACTTGGTGCGCGAGGGCACGCCGGGGGCGCCGCTGATCGCGGTGGAGCCGTAGGTCGAGACGGTGCAACCGAGCCCCAGCGGATCGTAACAGACGGGGGCGCATGTGGTCAGAACGCTACCGACATACGTAGTGACATAGACGGAACCTTCCATGCCAGGCGATGCGCTAACTGTCAGCACCGCCTCGGCACTTGCGACGGTGCTGCAAACATTGCTTACCAACACACTATAAGTTCCCGCGTCATTGGTTTCGACGCTCGAAATCGCGAGCGTGGAACTCGTGGCGCCTCCAATCCGACCTCCGGTCACGAGGTTCGTGCCGTTGAAACACCACTGATAAGCCAGCGGCTCAGTGCCGGAGGCCACCACACTGAACGTGGCTGTGCTGCCGACAACATTGGTCCTGCTCTGTGGCTGGCTCACTATGGCCGGCGGCACCAGCACCGTCAACGTCGCCACCTGGCTGGTCACGCTGCCCGCCGCGTTGGTCACTACCACCGTGTACGAGCCGGCCTGAGCGGCCTGCACGTTGCTCAGGCTCAGGGCTGCCGTGGTCTGGCCGGCCAGGTTCGTGCCGTTGAAACACCACTGGTAAGCCAGCGGCTCAGTGCCGGAGGCTACCACGCTGAACGTCGCTGTGCTGCCGACAACATTGGTCCTGCTCTGCGGCTGGCTCACTATGGCCGGTGGCTCCAGCACCGTCAGCACCGCCGCCGCGCTGGTCACGCTGCCCGCCGCGTTGGTCACTACCACCGTGTAGGAGCCTGCCTGAGCGGCCTGCACGTTGCTCAGGCTCAGGGCGGTCGTAGTCTGGTCGGCCAGGTTCGTGCCGTTGAAACACCACTGGTAAGCCAGCGGCTCAGTGCCGGAGGCCGCCACACTGAACGTCGCCGTGCTGCCCACAACGTTGGTTCGGCTCTGCGGTTGGCTCACTATGGCCGGTGGCTCCAGCACCGTCAGCACCGCCGCCGCGCTGGTCACGCTGCCCGCCGCGTTGGTCACTACCACCGTGTACGAGCCGGCCTGAGCGGCCTGCACGCTGCTCAGGCTCAGGGCGGTGGTGGTCTGGCCCGCCAGGTTCGTGCCGTTGAAACACCACTGGTAAGCCAGCGGCTCAGTGCCGGAGGCCGCCACACTGAACGTCGCTGTGCTGCCGACAACATTGGTCCTGCTCTGCGGCTGGCTCACTATGGCCGGTGGCTCCTCCAGCACCGTCAGCACCGCCGCCGCGCTGGTCACGCTGCCCGCCGCGTTGGTCACTACCACCGTGTACGAGCCGGCCTGAGCGGCCTGCACGTTGCTCAGGCTCAGGGCTGCCGTGGTCTGGCCGGCCAGGTTCGTGCCGTTGAAACACCACTGGTAAGCCAGCGGCTCAGTGCCGGAGGCTACCACGCTGAACGTCGCTGTGCTGCCGACAACATTGGTCCTGCTCTGTGGCTGGCTCACTATGGCCGGTGGCTCCAGCACCGTCAGCACCGCCGCCGCGCTGGTCACGCTGCCCGCCGCGTTGGTCACTACCACCGTGTAGGAGCCGGCCTGAGCGGCCTGCACGTTGCTCAGGCTCAGGGCTGCCGTGGTCTGGCCGGCCAGGTTCGTGCCGTTGAAACACCACTGGTAAGCCAGCGGCTCAGTGCCGGAGGCTTCCACGCTGAACGTCGCTGTGCTGCCGACAACATTGGTCCTGCTCTGCGGCTGGCTCACTATGGCCGGTGGCTCCAGCACCGTCAGCACCGCCGCCGCGCTGGTCACGCTGCCCGCCGCGTTGGTCACTACCACCGTGTACGAGCCGGCCTGAGCGGCCTGCACGCTGCTCAGGCTCAGGGCGGTCGTAGTCTGGCCCGCCAGGTTCGTGCCGTTGAAACACCACTGGTAAGCCAGCGGCTCAGTGCCGGAGGCTACCACGCTGAACGTCGCTGTGCTGCCGACAACATTGGTCCTGCTCTGTGGCTGGCTCACTATAGCCGGTGGCTCCAGCACCGTCAGCACCGCCGCCGCGCTGGTCACGCTGCCCGTCGCGTTGGTCACTACCACCGTGTAGGAGCCGGCCTGAGCGGCCTGCACGTTGCTCAGGCTCAGGGCGGTCGTAGTCTGGTCGGCCAGGTTCGTGCCGTTGAAACACCACTGGTAAGCCAGCGGCTCAGTGCCGGAGGCTACCACGCTGAACGCCGCCGTGCTGCCGACAACATTGGTCCTGCTCTGTGGCTGGCTCACTATAGCCGGCGGCTCCAGCACCGTCAGCACCGCCACCTGGCTGGTCACACTGCCAGCCACGTTGGTTACCACCACCGTATAGGAGCCGGCCTGAGCGGCCTGCACGTTGCTCAGGCTCAGGGCGGTGGTGGTCTGGCCGGCCAGGTTCGTGCCGTTGAAACACCACTGATAGCTCAAGGGCAGCGTTCCCGTCGCGGTGACGGTAAAGGTGGCGGTACCTCCGACAGACACGCTCTGGCTCTGAGGCGGGGTGGTGACCGTCGGCGGTTGGTCATTATCCGCCTCCGTGGCTATCACGTTCACCGGCGTCAGTCCGCTGGAGGACACCATGAAGGTCGCCGTGCCGTTGGCCGTGTCCGCATCCTCCGCCGCCGCGATCGTCACCGTCTGCGGCGTGCTCCAGTTGTTGGTCGTGAAGGTGAAGATGGTGGTGCCGCTAACCGTCAGGTCGGGATCGCCGCTGGCTTCGCCGACGCTTGCCACCACATTGGCCGCCGGTTGCGCCGCCAGTCGCACCGTGAAGGTCGCGTTACTGCCCTCGGTGACGGTGATGGAGGTGGGGGATGCCACCAGGCTTTGCGGATTGTCATCGGTGATCGTAGCAGTTACCTGCTGTGTGCCGTCTTCAGTACCGTTAGAGACCGAATCAATATCAACCACGATTGTCTCGTTTACCTCATTGGCCATGTCCTGGACCGCCGTGAGCATGACCGACCCGCTCAAGCTGCCCGCCGGAATCGTGATGTTCGTCGCCGACCGCGTGTAATCGCTCGTCAACGTCGCCGTCCCCGAAAACGCCAGGTTCACTGTCACCGGCAATCCAGACACCGCCGACAATGTCGCCGTCACAGTCGCCACCCCTCCAGCCTCCGCCATCGGACTGCCTGACAAACCCAGCACCACCGTGGGAGGCGCATCATCGTCGGTAATCGTGGCGGTCACCTGCTGTGTGCCATTCTCGGTGCCGTTGGCTACTGCACCAATATCCACAATCACCGTCTCGTTGGCTTCATCGAGTGTGTCCTGCACGGCCGTGAGCGCGATGGACCCGCTCACACTTCCCGCCGGAATCGTGATGCTCGTCGCCGACCGCGTGTAATCGCTCGTCAACGTCGCCGTCCCCGAAAACGCCAGGTTCACTGTCACCGGCAATCCAGACACCGCCGACAATGTCGCCGTCACAGTCGCCACCCCTCCAGCCTCCGCCATCGGACTGCCTGACAAACCCAGCACCACCGTGGGAGGCGCATCATCGTCGGTAATCGTGGCGGTCACCTGCTGTGTGCCATTCTCGGTGCCGTAGGTCACTGAGCTGATATCCACCACGATGGTTTCGTTCCCCTCGTAAAGCGTATCCTGCACTGCCGTCAGGATGATGGACCCGCTCAGGCTCCCCGCCGGGATCGTGACGCTTGTTCCGGATCGGGTGTAATCGCTGGTGACCGTTGCAGTGCCCGCAAATGACAGATACACGTACACGGCCCGACCAGAAACCGCTGACAGCGTTGCAGTTACTGTGGCCACTCCACCAGCCTCCGCGACGGGACTCCCGGAAAGACCCAGAGTTACGGTAGGCAGCGGATCGTCGTCTGTGATCCTCGCGGTCACCTGCTGGGTGCCGCTCTCCGTACCGTTAACAACTGAACTTATATCCACTACAATGGTCTCGTTTGCCTCGTTAAGCGCGTCCTGTAGCGCCGTTAGGGTCATGGAGCCGCTTGTGCTCCCGGCCGGAATCGTAATGATCGTTCCGGAACGCGTGTAGTCGTTGCCGTAGCTCGCGGTCCCGGAAAACGCGAGGTTCACTGTAACCGTACGCCCGGCCACCCCCGACAGCGTCGCGGTCACCGTAGCTACCCCGCCGGCCTCCGCCATAGGATTACCCGACACACTCAGCGTCACCGTCGGGGTAAACGGATAGAGGTAGACAATGCCGGCAATGTCATCCGCATCCAACGAGCGCTTCTTGGTCTCGCCCAGTGACGCATACCCGTACATCGTCTTCTCAGCATCGCCACCACCGTACAGGTCGGCTAGTGAGAGCGAATGGCCGAGCTCGTGCGTGGCAATATTCTGGACGTCGAATTTGCCCGCCTCACCGGACACCGACCAGGAGTAGTAGGTGTTGAAGACGATGTCGCTATCGAGCAGTTGGCCGCTGGAGACGTAGTAGGTAGTGGTGTTTCTTGCGACCGTCCCGTCGGTGCCCAGATAGCCGAAACTGCCTACGTTGTTGTAGTCGAAGACCGCCCCGCTGAGAGTTGTCGAGCCGCCATAGGCAAACTGGAAACTGGCGCCAGACACGGTGCTCCACGTGCTCATGGCCGACTGCATGGCCGTACTGGCTCCAGTCGGACCTCCGCTCGCGTTGACCAGGAACGACGCGCTGCTGGCGGACCACCTAATCTCCGCGCCCGAGGTCGTCGTGTTCACGGTATAAGCACGCGCGGCCAGCGGCGCAAGTGCTGCTAAAGCCGCCAAAAACCGACAGTAGGCGCGAGCTTTCATCGCCCGCCTCCCATTCGCTTCGTGGCGCGAAGCCGTTCCCGAACGCGCGTCTTGAGCAATGCCAGATCGATGTCCCGGTCAACGGATGTCGAGTCGCCCACAACTGTGAAGCCGTCCTTCATCGCCCGGCCGCCTTCGATCCGATACACCCCCTGTGCGGCGCCGAGCAAGGTGTAACGGCAGCTTTGCGGGGCATCGGGACGGTCACGCTGAGTTTCCTCTCGGGTCGGCGCGCGTAGGAACACCAGAACCTGCTGGCCATCGGTCAGCCTTGGCATGTCGGACACGCGCTGTTCCAACTCGCCGACAACCCCTCCCTCGTACCGGAAGGTCACCCGGTTGGTGTCGCCCAAAAGAATGTCAGCGGCCTCGATTACCACCTCTGTGACAATTGCGGACCGGTCGTCCGTCCAGCGCGAGCTCAGGTTCGTCACTCTTCCCTCGACAATGCACGAAGCCCGATCCACCAATGTGGTCGTGCCGAGGGGGATCATAAGGGCCGACGCGTCTAGGCTAACCGATAATCCCCCCAGGAGCGCCAGCAGAAGCCGCAGAACGCGCCAGGCAGACAATAAGCGCCGTCGGATGCCGACCTCCACGCGCACTCTGTCGCAGAGATGATGTCGGGTACAGCGTGTTGGCAAGCATAGAGGTGTGGTAGGAGTTGTATTGAGCATGGTGCGCTTTCTCTTAATACCTTCTTTCGTTTAGAACTGCTCGCGGGTTGCGGGTTCGGTTAGCCTTCCATCTGCGACCAACGCTCCGCATGTGTACAAAACGGGCCCTTTACTCCTCAGAGTAGGTCCTGTCTCCTTTGGTGTTTGCCTCCTCACAGAGACAAGTGCTTCCGCATACGGGGGGTATATAGGCATGGCCGTCCTTGGAGCGAGCCTGCGCGCAGCAGTTTTTGGCGCCCTGCCCCAATTGCCAGCTTCGCCTGTTCCGCTCCCAATCCCATGACGCCGCTCTTTAAACAGGCGCTCGGCGGCTGCGGGTACAAAATGGGCTTGCTTCGGGTGGCCCCTGTGCTCCTCATGAAGACCCTGTGTACGTTGAACACCCCTGAGGCAGCTTTTCGGACACATCGCTGCCGCTGGCCGCTGCCAACCTGCCTGTTGACTTTCATAAAGCGCATTATTACCAGAAATCCGAGAGTCTGTCTTGTCGGGGAATCCCTGATTGTCTTGTAAGGTATAGCCTTACACACACGGAATTCCGCGCCCCAAGCTCCGATTCCATCGAAAGTATCCGGGCACGCCAGAAAAAGCTTTATCACGGGCGGCCGGGACCTGAAACTGCGCGCATGAAACTGATTCGATCCTTTCGTCGGGGCCATGGGTGCTCCGCTCTAGTGTTGCTGGCTGTATGGGTCTCCGCTTGCTGCGGGTGCAAACACGTCGCGCCCGGCGCGGCGGGAGTGAAGCCGCCCAAAGGCTTCACTGCATTGTTCAATGGCCAGGACCTGACCGGCTGGCGCGGGGGCGAGACCTTTGACCACCGGAAGCTGCTGGCAATGCCCGCCGACCAGCGCGAGGCGCAAATCGCCAAATGGACCGAGACGATGAAAGCTCATTGGCGCGCCGAGAATGGCGAGCTGGTCAATGACGGCCAGGGCGCTTATGCCACGACTGAGAAGGACTACGGGGACTTCGAGCTGCTGGTCGAGTACAGGACCGTGCCCGGGGCCGATTCGGGCATTTACCTGCGCGGCTGCCCGCAGGTGCAGATCTGGGATTACACGGACAAGGGGAAGTTCCCGATCGGCGCCGACAAGGGCTCGGGCGGCCTGTGGAACAACAGCCCCGGCGCGCCCGGCAAGGATCCGCTGGTGCTGGCCGACAAGCCGTTCGGGCAGTGGAACGCCTTCCGCATCGTCATGGTGGGCGCGCGGGTGAGCGTTTGGCTCAATGGCAAGCTGGTGGTGGATCACGCGCTGATGGAGAACTACTACGACCGCCAGGCGCCGGTGCCGCCCAAAGGCCCGATCGAGCTGCAAACCCATGGCGGCGAAATTCGCTGGCGCAACATCTTCATCCGCGAAATCGGCGCCGACGAGGCCAACCGGCTCCTGGCCAGCCGCGGCAACGCGGGCTTCAAGCCGATCTTTAACGGGCGCGACTTCAGCGGCTGGGCCGGGCCGACGCAGAATTACCAGGTCGCGGACGGGACCATCCAGTGTCAGCCCAAGAAGGGCGGCACGATCTATACGACGGAGCAATACCGCGACTTCGCGGCCCGGCTGGAATTCAAACTGCCGCCCGGCGGCAACAACGGCCTGGCGATCCGTTACCCGGGCGCGGGCGACACCGCCTATGCCGGCATGTGCGAACTCCAGGTACTGGACGACAACTACGAACAGGCCACCGGCCAGAAGCTGGATGTTCGCCAGGTGCACGGGTCGGCCTACGGCATGGTCGCCGCCGCGCGCGGCTACCAACGCCCGATCGGCGCGTGGAACTTCCAGGAGGTCACCGTCCAGGGCTCGAAGATCAAGGTCGAGCTGAACGGCACCGTCATCCTGGACTGCGACCTGGCCGCGGTGAAGGAGTTCATGGGCGGCCACGCGCATCCCGGCAAGGACCGCACCGCGGGACTCTTCGGCTTCGCCGGGCACAACGACCCGGTCGCCTTCCGCAACGTCCAGATCAAGCCGCTCTGAACTCCCACATAGCTCCCACATGGCTTAACAGATTCTCTATTAAGCCTGTTGTTGGCTGTGTGCGACGGGAGGGCAGACCGGGGGCAGCTCCGCCGGTTCGGCGACGGACACCAGAGCGGGGCTTAAGCGCGCCTGGAGGCCTCCAGGACCGAGGGCGCTGCCGCGGCAGGGATTAGAAGCCGGGCGCCATGTAACAAACGCCCCGCCGGGACAATTTCCAGCCTCAGACCGCCTGACCCGCTGGAAACGACGTGAGTCTAATTCCCCCCTCACCCTACCCGCTCCTTCGGTGGTCGTTCCTCCGTAGTACCTCCGTCCTACCTCCGTCCTACCTCCGTTACACATACGGAGGAGGAACGGAGGTAGGACGGAGGTAGGACGGTGGTGACAGCTTGCCACTGCGGTAATGGCAGCTATTGGCCAGGCCAGGGACTCTTGGCGGGGAGGGATTAACGCGGGGTGTTCCTGCTGCCACCACGCGCACCGTTACGACAGAACACGCGAGATTCCTGAAGAAAACAGCCCGGTGTTGGCATCCGGAAGATTCCTCACAGCCTCAGAATCCGTGCAGTGGGCCAGGAGTTCTGGGCCTCCTGGCCAGGCGCAGGACGGCAATCAGAATGCGGGCGCCTGTCGCTTCAGGCGGTTCCGCCTCGATCAGCCGAAGGTATTCCCTTTCCACCCCCAGTTGCCGGCTTCCAGTTCGGTGAAGTTGAGGTAGATGCGGTCCGGCGAGACGCCCAGCGACTCCTGGAGCAATTGGCACACCTTCTGTGACAACTGGCGGTTGACATCGCCGCTCAGCCCGCCGAGGCCGCGCACGTCCACAAAGGCGGCGTCGCCGTCTTTGCCGGACATTAGCATGGCGGACTGGGTGAGAGTGACCATGACGTAGCCTTCGGGCTTGCCGGTAGTTTCGGCCAGGATTTGGGAGAGGGCCGGTAGCAAGGCTTTGCGCTTGTCGTCGGTCACAACCACGGTGGTTTCGAGTTTCAGCAGAGGCATAAGTTAGTTCGGTTCAGTACGATTTGCCGGGACGCAGCATAGCGTCCGCCTGGCCGTTTGGCCAGCGCCTGAACGGAGAGCTCGAAGCGCCAGTCTCCGGCCCGGCCGGGCACCAATCAATTGTTGACGCAGAGGGCGCGGACGATGCGGCGCTTGATCAAGCCGGCGAATTGATGCGGGCCGACATAGCACCAGCCCAGTTGCTGGCCGCAGCGGTCGCAATGACAGAACGACCAGGCGTGTCCGGCAAACCAGGTGTGCTCCAGGGTCGGCGCGCCCACTTCCCGGCAACCGAGCGTCCGGGAAAAGAGGAGGATGGCGAACCGGACGCCCTCCGGATTGGCAAAGGTGAATTCGTCCGTGCCGTCGTAAGGGAAGCGGTCCTTGTCATTGGCCACGCGGTTGTGGCACCAGGCGCACAGCCAGTTGCCCTCGGATTCTCCGAAAAGGGTCGCCGTGCGCGGGGTGGTTTCCAGTTCGGCAACCGGCGCCACGACCGGCTCGGCCTCTGTTCCCGCGGGCACCGGCCCGTTGACAGCTCCCGTTTCGCTCCTTCCGCGCGCAGGCGATCTGGCTTTCATGGCTCTTTTCCGTCTCATCGAAACCTAACCCGCCGGAGCCGCGCCTGGCAAGTGAGTCAAGCCGGACCGTGGCGTCCAATTCCGGCTTGGTGCTGGCGCAACAGCTTGCATAAATGCGGCCATCATGGTGAAGCGTGAGTGCGACGAACAACCGGTCCCCTCCGAACCGCCCCTCGTTCCGGGCGCAAACTGTCGCCGGCAGATCGAGCCGGCGCCGCCCAATCAAGCGCGTGGAGCCGGCCACCCGCAGTTGAAGCGGGGCCTCGGGCGCTGGGGCTTGGTGCTGCTGGTCGCCGGACTCGGCGGGCTGATCACGTCCTTGCCCGGCATTGTGCTGGTGTTCTTCCCGGCGCGGCACCCGGCGGCCGCGCGCTGAGGAGCGAGCCGTCCCATTACCCGCGGCAACCGGCACGCCGGCCGCGGTTGGGGGTGCGGCCAGGTCGCGAGTCGGGTGGTTTTAGGGCTTCACCAAGGGGTTGCGCACACGGAGTTGCGGAAAGGCGGAGAAGTCGCGGTCGGCGGTCCACAATTCACTCACGCCATGATGCTGGCACAGCGCGGCAATACGAGCGTCGTGGATGCGCGGGCCTTTCAACCGTGCCGCCGTGGCGAGCGCGCGCAGTCTCTCGAGATAACCATCACCCTCGCCAATCAGATGAGCATTGCCGCCCGCCAGCCAGGCTTGCACACACGCGACGCCCACAGCCAACGGAGTGGGGGTCTTCCAGACTTTGGGATGGGTGACTACTGCCAGAAACTCGTGGACGCACGGCCAGGGAATCGCCCATGCCGCGGGACCGCGGCGCAGCGTCTCGATCAGTTCCTTCGCGGCCTGGTGAAACGGGGTGTCCGACCGGTGCGAATAGACCAGCAGGTTGGTGTCCACCGCGATCATGCGCCGCGCCCCCGGTAAATCTCATCGCGGAGTTGGTCCCAATTCCAATCCTGGAATTGTTCGGTTGGGCCGCCGCTGCCAAAGGTGACCAGCGGCGGAAGCTTCCTGGGACGATTGGCATGCTTCCCGGAAATCACGAGCCGAAGCCCGGCTTCGGTTAACGCCCGGAAGGAGGTCTTTTCCTTTCGGGCAAGGCGCTGTGCCCGCGCAAACAGGTCGTCGGCGATCTCGATGGTGGTCTTCATAATATGGCAACCCATATTCGCATGGATGGCCGCCCATATCAAGGTGCATTTCCAATACCGAGCCGGGCTCCGGTGAACTCCGATGTGTCCGAAGGAGTGACTTTACAGGCGTCGGGAAAAGGCGGAGTCTCTGATATGCGACGCTTTGTCCCATTAGCTTGTATGCTGGCACTGGCTGCTGTCTGCTGGCGCCCACCGGGCGCGCTGGCAGCCGCGCCCGCGGAAACGGCGCCGTCCACCAACGCCGTGCTGCCGGGCGTGGAGCTGGCGCATGCGGTTTCCGAGATCACGGGCGTGGCGATCTCTCCGCTGCTGGGGGTTAGCGCCGTGGGCGCGTGGAAGTATTACCACGCCCGGACGCCGCAACAGCGCGCGCGCCTGCCGTGGTTCGCGCAGCCGTGGTTCTGGATCCCCGCCTTCGTGCTGGTGGGCGCCTGTTTCCTCAAGGATACGGTGGGCGCCACCGCGCCGAGGGTGTTGAAGAAGCCGCTCGATTTGGCCGACGCCATCGAGCACAAGATCAGCGGGTTGATTGCCACCGGCGCCTTCGTGCCGCTGGTCATTGCCGTCTTTCCCACCGCGCCGCCCGAGGCCGCCCGGCTGGGTTCGACCGGTTTCCTGGCCGCGATTGACCTCTCTTGGCTGGGCAATGGCATCCTGGTGCCCCTGGCGATGCTGGCCTTCTTCCTCGTCTTCCTTGCCTCCAATGCCATCAACATCCTGATCCTGCTCAGCCCCTTTGCGGCGGTGGACACTGCGCTCAAGGGCTTCCGGCTGCTGGTGCTGGCGACGATCCCGGCGACTGCGTTTGCCAATCCCTGGCTGGGCGCGGCCTGGGCGCTGATCCTCGTCGGCATCGCCTACTTGATAGCCGGCTGGTCGTTCCGTCTGTCGCACTTCGGGCTGGTCTTCATCTGGGACATTGTCACGCTCCGCAGCCGCCGGTTCCGGCCCGACCCGTCGGCCAACCGCATGCTGCTTGCCCGCGCGATCAACCGCGTCCCCGCGCGCACTTACGGCACGCTGCGCCGCGACGACGGGGGGCGCCTAATCCTGCAATACCGCCCCTGGCTGGTGCTGCCCAAACGCGCGCTGACGCTGCCCGAAGGCCGTTACCACATCGCCAAAGGCCTGTTCTATTCGCAGGTCATGCGAGCGGAAGCCCGGCGAAACACCGCAGTGATGCTGCTGCCCCCGCGTTATCGCGGGCACGAAGAGGCGCTGGTTTCCATCTACGGCCTGGCGGACGTGCGGGATTCAGGGCTGCGCGCCGCGTTCGCCTGGCTCAAGGACACGCTGGGGTTCGGAGGACAGGCGCAAGCATCCGGGCAAGCGTAGGCTGGAGGTTGGGAGGGCGAGCGTCCCCGCGAGCCCTGACTTCTCCCCTTTGCCCATGGGATTGGGGCTCGCGGGGACGCTCGCCCTCCCGTTTATCGCTCCGCCTCGGCGGCGCGCGCCAGGAGGACTTTCTTGGTCGGCACGTAGTTGGCCACGAACTCGCGGCGAAAGTCGGCAAACGTGCCCGCCGCAATCGCCGCCCGCATTTCCGCCATCGTCCGCAGGTACATCCGCGTGTTGTGGACGCTCAACATGCGCAGACCCAGGATTTCCCCGACGTTGAGCAGGTGCCGCAGGTAAGCCCGCGTGAAATGCTGGCAGGCAAAGCAATCACAGCCTTCCTCGATGGGCCGGAAGTCCGCCTTGCACGCCCCGGCCTTGATGCTGATGCTGCCCTTGCGCGTGAAGGCGGTGCCGTTGCGGGCCACCCGCGTCGGCAGGACGCAGTCGAACATGTCCACCCCGCGCGCGACCAGCTCGACCATTTGCGCCGGCGTGCCGAGGCCCATCGCGTAGCGCGGCTGGCCGGCCGGCAGGAACGGCTCGGTCATTTCGACGGCCCGCATCATCTCCGGTTCCGGCTCGCCCACGCTGACGCCGCCGATGGCGTAGCCGTCGAACTTGAGCGCGACCAGGGCCTTGGAGCACTCCTCGCGCAGCGCCGCGTTGGTGCCGCCCTGAGCGATGCCGAAGACCATCTGCCCCGGCGCGCGCGGCTGTTGGCGGCACTCGACGGCCCAGCGCATCGTGCGCTCCACCGCGGCGCGCAGCTCGCGCGGCGTGCTGGTGTGCGGCGGGCAATCGTCGAACACCATCGCGATATCCGAGCCCAGCGTCGCCTGAATGGCCATGGCTTCCTTCGGCCCAAGAAAGAGCAGCGAGCCGTCCAGGTGCGAGCGGAACTCGACGCCGTGCGCCTGGATCTTGCGGATGGTCGCCAGGCTGAACACCTGGAAGCCGCCGCTGTCGGTCAGAATGGGTCGCTCCCAATTGATGAACCGGTGCAGCCCCCCCGCGGCGCGGATGATGTCCAGCCCGGGCCGGATATTCAGGTGATAGGTGTTGCCGAGAATGATCTGCGTGCCCATCTCGCGCAGCTCGCGCGGGTCAATCGCCTTCACGCTCCCCTGCGTGCCGACGGACATAAAGACCGGCGTGTCCACGACGCCATGCGGCGTGGTCAACCGGCCCAGGCGCGCTTTAGAGGTGGCGTCGGTCTTGAGCAGCTCAAACATGGCGGCGAGCTTCAACTACGCCGCGGGACCGGGCAACTGGAAAGTGGTAACGGACCAAGGCGAGTGACAAAGTCGGAATCTGACCGGAGCGCGGGCGTCCTCGCCCGCTTAACCAATCAGAACGGGCGCGTTTCGGTTGTTCCTGCCGTCTAAGCGGGCGAGGACGCCCGCGCTCCGCCGACCTTGTCACTCACCCTGGGCAACGGACGCGGCCCGCCTGCTGGATTGACCACTGCGGCGCTGGTCTGTTACTGGTAGGGGCAATTCATGGCCATGCCTCGATCATGACGAGCCACACCGCTCCGCAAACCAGCGACCGCGAGCCGGGCGCGCGCGCCAGGCGGATGGACGTGGCGGCGATGGCAATCACGGCGTGGCCATTTGAGAAACTCGATGGATAAGACTCAACCACCACTCTCGCCCCGTCCCAAGCGGACCTATATGAACATTGTTACCTGGATCGTTATTGTGGGGGCCGTGGCGGCCTTCCTGCTCATGAAGCGTTTGACCCGGACCAGCCCGGCGGTTGCCCGCCAGTGGCTGGACAAAGGCGCGCTGGTCATTGATGTGCGCAGCGAAGCGGAGTTTCAGGAAAGGCATCTGCCGGACGCCATCAACATTCCCCTCGGGCGGCTCGGCGATGAAATCGCCCGGCACGCCCCAAACAAGCAACAGCCGCTGTTGCTGCACTGCCGCAGCGGGGCGCGCAGCGGCATCGGCACGAGGGCGCTGAAGAAGCTGGGGTATAGCCATGTGCTCAACCTCGGCTCCTACGGGAGCGCCGAGAACATCGTCCGGGCGGCGAATAATGAGGCCGGGGCCGCCGGCGGCCGCACTGATCCGGGTAGGGCGACTCCGTAGGTTAAAGCCTTCGGACTACGCGAGCCGGCAACATGCCGGCCGGCCCGCCGGTTTTCCGTTTGACAGCGGGGTCAGGAACGGCTGGTCACATAAACTCGTTGATCAGGTTCTCCAGGAATTCCTGCCGGCCGCTGGCATTCGGAGCGGCGTCGCCTTTGTCGAGCATGTAGGCTTCGAGATCCTTGAAGCCGGTCTTGCCCGCCTCGATCTTCGCGCCGATGCCGCTGTCCCAGGAGCGGTAACGCTGCTTCAAGAAGTTGGCCAGCCGGCCGTCCTGGCGGATGGCGGCGGCGGTCTTGAGCCCGCGCGCGAAGGCGTCCATGCCGCCGATGTGTGCGTAAAACAGGTCCACCGGCTCGAAGCTCTCCCGGCGCACCTTCGCGTCGAAATTCGTGCCGCCGGTCTTGAAGCCGCCCATGCCAAGGATCGAGAGCATGATCTCGGTCGCCAGGTAGATGCTGGTCGGGAACTGGTCGGTATCCCAGCCCAGCAACAGGTCGCCGGTGTTGGCGTCAATCGAGCCGAGCGCCCCGGCGGCGATGGCGACCTCCAGTTCGTGCTGCATCGTGTGGCCGGCCAACGTCGCGTGGTTCGTTTCCAGGTTCAGCTTGAAGTCATCCAGCAAGTCATGCTCGCGGAGGAAGTTCAGGCACGCGGCGGCATCCGAGTCGTATTGGTGCTTCGTCGGTTCCTTGGGCTTGGGCTCGATGTAGAACTGGCCTCGGAAACCGATGGCCTTCTTGTAGTCCACGGCCATGTGCAGAAACTTGCCCAAGTGATCCATCTCGCGCTTCAGGTTGGTGTTGAGCAGCGTGCTGTAGCCTTCGCGCCCGCCCCAGAACACGTAGCCTGCGCCCTTGAGCGTGTGCGTCACTTCGATGGCCTTTTTGACTTGCGCCGCCGCGTAGGCGAACACGTCCGCGTTGCAGCTTGTGGCCGCGCCGTGCGCGAAGCGCGGATGCGCAAACAGGCAGGCCGTGCCCCAAAGGAGTTGCACCCCCGTGCGCTGCTGCTCTTCCTTGAGCACTTTCACAATGGCGTCCAGGTTCCGGTTGGTCTCGCGCAGCGATTTGCCTTCGGGCGCCACGTCGCGGTCGTGGAAGGCGTAGAACGGCGCCCCCAGCTTTTCCAGGAACTCGAAGGCCACCCGCGCGCGCGTCTCGGCCATCTTCATCGAGTTGGTTCCGTCCTCCCACGGCCGCACGGCGGTGCCGGCGCCGAACATGTCGGCCAGTTGCCCGCGAATCGTGTGCCAGTAAGTGACCGAGAACCGCAGGTGATCCTTCATCGGCTTGCCGGCGACCAGTTCGTCGGGGTTGTAGTGCTTGAAGGCCAGCGGGTTCTTCGAACGCGGCCCCTCGTATTGGATTCCGGGAATGCCAGGAAAGAATGCTTTGGATGGCTTTTTCATGGTTTGAAAAGGACCGCGGCAAACCTAGCGAGCCGCGCCGCGGAAGACAAGCGGGGAGTGGCTCAGTTCCCGCCCACGCTTTTGTCAAACGCGCTCAGAATGGCGTTGATAGCCTCGCGCCGGACGGCGCCCAGCTTGTTGTTGTCCCGCGTGGGATGGACGGCGTTGGTCAGCAGCACGAGGTACATCTTGCGGCTGAGTTCGACCCGCACGTAGGTGCCAGTGAATCCATTGTGGCCAAGGGTCCGCTTCTCGCCGCCTTCAATCCCCCACCCCAGGCCCCGCCCTGAATTCGGGGCCAGCTCGTGCGGGCGGGCGAATTCCGCGAACACCGTTTGCGAGAGCCACTTGCTCTGGCCGGCGTCCGCGCGCAACAGCTCGGCCGCCAGTTTGCCCAGGTCTGCCGCGGTCGAGAATAGCCCGGCGTGACCAGTGATGCCCTCGCCGGCGCGGGCGTTCTCGTCGTGAACAACGCCGTGCACGATGTTGGTGCTGTCCGGCAGCTTCTCCGTGGGGGCGATGCGTGCGCGGACCCCGGGCGCGGGATTGCGCAGCGTGCTCGTCATTCCCAGCGGCACAAACACCAGCTCCCGCTCCAGCGCCGCCAGCGGCTTGCCGCCCGCGCGCGCGGCTGCTTCGCCCGCGAGGAACATGCCAAAGTCGCTGTAGCGGGATCGAGCCCCCGGCGCGCTCTCCAGCGGCGTTGTGAGGATGGCGCGGAGCATCGCCGCATAGTTCGTGTGCGTGCGGTAGTAGGCCTTCCACGCCGTCAGCCCGGCCGTGTGGGTCAGCAGGTGCTCGAGGGTAACTTGTCGGCGCAGCGCCTTGTCCTCGGCGCTCGGCGCCAAATCCAGAAACTCGGGGATGAACTTGCTGACCGGATCAGCGATGCGCACCTTGCCCCGCTGGACCAATTGCATGAAGACCGAGGTCGTGCCGGCGACCTTGGTGACTGACGCCAGATCATAGACTGTTCCCTCCGTGACCGGCGTGCCGCCCGAATAGTCCAGACAGCCGAACGCCGACGACCAAAGAACCTTGTCCGCTGTGCCCACGACGACCGTGCATCCGGGGAAGGCGCGGTCCTCGACTCCGCGCCGCAAAATGGCCGCGGCTTCGGAGAAGTCCGGCGCGCTGGCCGCCCGGTTGCTCATGGCGCAGAGGAGCAGGCTAAGGATGCACAGGGGCAGCGAGGCCCGGGGTCCGTTGGAAACGGCGGACGAGCGGCCTCCCTGGCATCTCCGGCGGGCAGGCGCCCGACTAGCCAAGTCCGAGTGTCGAGGAGCCTTGAACCTCATGTCCGCTGCCGGCCGTCCGGGCTCAGTCTTTGGCCGGTTGGCCCAGCGCGGTGACGTCGTCCCGGATGCGCTTGATGTCCTCCGGGGCGAGATTCAGGTCGCCGGCGCGGGCGTTTTCGGTCACCTGCTCAATATTGCGGCCCCCCGCCAGGACATGGGTCACGCCGGCTTGGGCCGCCGTCCATGCGATCACCAGTTGCGCGAGGGTGCACTGGTATTTGTCCGTCAATTCCTTCCAGCGCGCCAGCAGGTCAAGAACCCGGCGGCGGTTGACGGGCATCAGCCAGGCGTTCCAGGCCTCGTTGGCGCGGAATTCGCCGGGCTGGAACACGCGGTCCATGCCGATCTTGCCGGTGAGTAGGCCCTGCTCCAGCGACATGTAGGTGAGGGTGGCGAGGTTGTTTTGCGCGCAAAACGGCAGGATGTCCTTCTCTGCGTCGCGATTCAGCATCGAATAGCGGAACTGGTCGCTCACCACGTGGCCGCAACGGATGTTCTCTCCGAGTTCGGCCACCGACACGTTGCAGACGCCCAGGGCGCGGATCTTGCCCTGGTCCTTGAAGCCGAGCAGCGTGGCCATCGTGTCGGCGATGGGCGTGGCGTCCGGCGGCATGGAGGGCCAATGCGTCTGGTAGAGATCAATACAGTCCACCCCAAGGCGCCTGAGGCTGTTCTCGACCTCGACCCGCAGCGTATCCGGCCGCAGGCTCCGGTAAACCTTCTTGCCGTCAAGATCGGTGAAGAAGCTGCCCCGGGTATCCTCCCACCAAAGCCCGCCTTTGGTCGCGATGAGAACCCGGTCGCGCCGGCCTTTGATCGCCTTGCCGACCACGGCTTCGCTGCGGCCATAGCCGTAGGCTGGCGCGGTGTCAATGAGGTTGATGCCCAGATCAATCGCCTTTTGAATGGCACGGATGGATTCCGCGTCGTCGGTGTCCCGTCCCCAAACTTGTCCGCCGCCGAGCACCCAGGCGCCCAAGCCGACAACGGAGGCCGAGAGGTTAGAATTGCCAAGAGGTTTGTAGTTCATGATGCGCTTTGCTCCCGCAGCCTGTGCTGACGCCGGATGGAAGTCCAGCCTGAATCTTCCGGCGTCACGATTGCTCTCTCAGCCCGCAAGGGGACGCACATCCGCGCCAGCAATTTCTCAGGACTGGCCGACGCCGCCCAAGGGTGATTTCCTCGCCAGGCGCTGGACAAACCGCAGCCCGGCCCTTTGGACTGCAGGGGCTGATACAGCCGTTGCCCGGCGGCCGCAGGGCCTTACTCGGCTTGCTGCGCCTGTTTGGCGCGCTTGCTTTCCTCGATGATCTTCTGCTCCGCCTCGCGGGGCATTTCCTCGTAGTGGCTGAAGGACTCAGCATGCACGCCGCGCCCGCCGGTCAGCGATCGCAGGGTGCTCGAATAGCGGTAAAGCTCCTTGGCCGGCACATGCGCCTTGATCAACTGGAAACCGCCTTCCATGTCCATGCCCTGGATTTTGCCGCGCCGGCTCGAAAGGTCGCCCATAACCTTGCCCATGCAATCATCCGGGATGCGGATTTCGACCAGGTAAATCGGCTCGAGCAGGCACGGCCGCGCCTTCTCGAACGCCTCTTTAAACCCGAAGTAGCCGGCAATCTGAAATGCGACGTCCTTGGAATCAACCGGGTGCATCTTGCCGTCGTAGAACTCGATCTTCACATCCACGACCCGATAGCCGGCAAGGATGCCTTCCTCGCACGCCTTCATGACGCCCTTCTCAACGGAAGGCACAAACACCCGGTCCACGTTCTGCCCGGTGAGCGTTTGCGTGAACTCGACCCCGGTGTCGCGAGGCTTGGGCTCGATGCGCATCCAGACTTCAGCGAACTGCCCGGCACCCCCGGTCTGCTTCTTGTGACGGTACTTCGAGTCACCTTTGGCCTTGATCGTCTCGCGATACCGCACGCGCGGCTCGATGAGCTCGACATGCACGTTGTAACGGCGGCGGAGGCTCTCCGCGATCACTTCCAGGTGCAACTCACCCTGCGCGGACACAATGGTCTGGCGCAGTTCGGAATCCACCACGTAAAGGAACGTGGGGTCTTCATGGTGCAGCGCCGCCAACCCGGACGCCACTTTGTCTTCCTCGCCTTTGACGTTGTTCCTGAGGGAGGCGTGGATGTTCGGCTTGGGGTATTCGACCTTCGGCAGCAACAGGGGCTTCTTGCCGCCGGACAACGTGTTGCCGGTGTGCGTGTCCTTGAGCTTGACCACCGCCCCAATTTCCCCGGCCCCCAGCGCGGGCACGCTGGTCCGTGTCTTGCCGTTGAGCAGGTAAATCTGGCCGATCTTCTCGCTGCTGCGGCGGGCAGCGTTCTGAACCTCGGTGCCAAACTTAACCGAGCCGGAATAGACGCGGAAGAAGGAAAGCTCGCCAAACTGAGCTTCGCTCATGGTCTTGAAGATGTAGAGCACAGGCTCGGGATCGGTCAGCTTGAGCTCGACCTGGTTGCCGTCCGAGTCCGCAGCCTCCACCGAGGGACGGTCCGCCGGCGAGGACCCGTATTTGGCAATGAAATCCAGGAGCCGGGCAACGCCGATGTTGCTGTCGGCCGCGGTGCAGAACAGCGGGGTAAACACCTGTTTCTGGAGCGCCGCGTGCAAACCGGCCCGCATCTCCTCCTCCGATAGCCCGCCCTCGGCGAAGAACTTCTCCATCAGCGCGTCGTCGGACTCGGCAATGTACTCGATGAGCTGGTTGTGCAACTGCTTGGCCTTTTCGGCCAGGGCTCCGGCGGCGGGCGCTTCCGTGTACTTGCCGCTCTTGTCGCCCGCGTAAGTAATGACCGCGTTGCGCGGCACGTCCAGCACCTGGTTGAAGCCGGGGCCCGCGTTGACCGGAACGCTCAGGGGGAAAACACGGTCGCCGAAATGCTCGCGGAGCTGCGCCAGCGTCTTGTCGAAGTCCGTCTCCTCCCGGTCGAACGCGTTGAGGACAATTACCTTCGGGATGCCGTTCTCGGTCGCGCATTTCCAGACGGTGTCCGTGCCGACGCCCGGCCCGTGGTTGGCGTGAACGACTGCCACCGCGAGGTCGCTGACCCGCAGCGCGCCCAACGCTTCGCTAATGAAATCGGCATAGCCAGGGCAATCCAGAATATTGAACTTCTTGCCCTGCCATTCGAGGTGCATGAGCGTGGTGGACACGGAAATCTGCCGGTTCTGCTCGCTCTCATGATAATCCGAGACCGTAGAGCCGGCGGCGATGCTCCCCATGCGGTTGATCACGCCCGCGCAAGCGAGCATCGCCTCGCTGAGCATGGTCTTTCCGCACGACGCATGTCCTACAATTGCTAAGTTACGAATGTCACCAGGCTGATAATCTTTCATAAAATCTAACTGACCATTTCGCCAATCCCGATTCGAGCCGACGCCCAAAGGGACATACAATGTAAAGAACGACTTGCCATCCGCAAGCCGAGAAATCAGCCCGGACAGGAAGTCTAACTCTGTGCCGCGAGTGGATTGACAAACCCAGCCCGGTCTGGCTTAATGCACCTGTGCCCGAAATGGGTGGCCCGTGGTAGGATACTCAAGTGGCCAACGAGGGCAGACTGTAAATCTGCTGGCTTATGCCTACGAAGGTTCGAATCCTTCTCCTACCACCATCCAATAAACACAAGGTAATACACCATTTCAGCCTTATTCCATGCGGGTAAAGCCAGCATCAGAGTGAGGCATTGCTGAATTCTTTGCTTTACCCCGCCCAACCCCACCCTTGCGGCATGGGGGGAGACTTGTAGTCAATTTCAGTACACACGGGGGAGAGTCGAAACCAAGCAGGGGGAGCCGGGGCAGGATCACGATGCGCCCTGCGCCGCGAACGGCCTTCCAACCGCGCGTTGACACAACTCACCTGCGGTCAGTATATTCTGGGACTTTATATGAATCGCAACCCGCATGTGGCGGTGGTCGGCGCAACCGGCGCCGTCGGCATCGAAATGATCAAAACGCTGGAGAAACGCAACTTCCCGGCCGGGAAGCTGACGTTGCTGGCATCGGCCCGCTCGGTGGGGAAGAAGCTCAAGTATTGCGGCCACGACGTCACCGTCGCGGAGCTCAAGAAGGATTCGTTCGGCGGCCTGGATATTGCGCTGTTCAGCGCCGGCGGCGGCATCTCCAGAGAATACGCCCCCATCGCGGCGCAGGCCGGATGTGTGGTCATTGACAACTCGAGCGCCTTTCGCATGGACGAGAGCGTCCCGCTGGTGGTTCCCGAGATCAACGCCGACGACGTGAAGTGGCACAGGGGCATCATCGCCAACCCGAACTGCACCACGGCCATCACGCTCATCGCGCTCTATCCTCTGCACGCCGCCTTCAACTGCCGGCGCATTTTTGCCTCCAGCTACCAGGCGGTCTCGGGCACCGGCGCCAAGGCCATCGCCGAGCTGGAGCGGCAGGTGGGGCAGGTTGTGCAGCGCCAGCCCGTGACGCGCGAGGTCTATCCGCATCAGATTGCCTTCAACGTCCTGCCGCACGTGGATTCCTTCCTGCCAAACGGCTACACCCGGGAAGAGATGAAGATGGAGAACGAAGGCCGCAAGATCATGCATCATCCCGCGTTCCGGGCGAGCGTGACCTGCGTGCGCGTGCCGGTCTATCGCGCCCATTCGGTCGCGGTCAGCGCCGAGTTCGAGAAGCCGGTGACGGTCGAGGCCGCCCTGGCGGTGCTCAGGAAAGCGCCCGGACTGGACGTGATTGACAATCCCGCCAAGTCCGAATACCCGCTGCCGCTCTACCAGTCGGACAAGTATAACTGCGCCGTGGGCCGCCTGCGCAAGGATTGCGCCCTGGACAACGGCCTCTGCTTCTGGATCAGCGGCGACCAACTCCTCAAAGGCGCCGCCCTCAACGCCGTGCAGATTGCCGAAGAGTTGATGAGGTGACGAGCCGCCGGCACCTGGCCGGCTCGCCTGGTCCGAGCGCGCCAGGCCGCCAACCTGTCGGCGCTGCGGTCTGTCCGCCTGACGTGGCGCGGGGTGAAGGCTCTGAACCAGGCGGCCCGCCGCGGCGATTTCCTGCAAGACAAAGCCTGGTGTCTCCGTATAGACAGGAGAAGCTGTGAAGACACCAGACGACTGCGAAGAATGGATTCCGACGCGGAAAAGCCTGCTGACCCGGCTCAAGAGCTGGGATGACCAGGAAGGCTGGCGGGAGTTTTTCGAGACCTATTGGCGGCTCATTTATGGCGTCGCCCGCAAGGCCGAGCTGAACGACGCGGAGGCGCAGGACGTGGTTCAGGAGACGGTGATCGCCATTGCCAAGAAGATGAAGAGTGGCGAGTTCAAATACGACCCGGCGCGCGGCAGCTTCAAAGCCTGGCTCCTCACGCTCACGCAATGGCGCGTTAGCGACCAGCTCCGCAAACGCTACCGGGCGGCCAGCCGCCATGCCGATCCCGCCGACAAGACCGACCTGATGGAGGCGGCACCGGATGAATCTGCCGAGGAGCGCCTCGCGCAGTGCTGGGACGCCGAGTGGGAGAAGAACCTGCTGCGGGTCGCCCTGGATCGGGTCAAACCCCGGGTGTCCGTCCGCGCATTTCAAATCTTCCAATGCCATGTGCTCAAAGACTGGCCGGTCGAAAAGGTGGTTGAGACCCTGGGTGTCAGCCGCGCCCAGGTCTATCTGGCCAAGCACCGTATCTCGGCCCGGGTCCAGAGGGAAATCGCCCGGCTCAACAAACGGTCTGTTTGAACCCAACACGACTCCAGCCAGGATTCACCATCGGCCATGACCAGACCAGCTCGCCAACCGCCTGACCGGCGGGGAGACAAAGACTCTCCCAAAGCGCTGCCTCGCCCCATTGCCGCCGACTACCCGCCCAAAGTGCGCCGGGCGATCCTTCGCCGCCTGCTCTCCAAGCTTGACAAGCACTATCCCGACAGACATGCTTGAGGCAAATCAGGCGTGGTATGCCAGGCAGCGACAGGTCCTATACTCCAAAGCAACAGCACGATTCAGGCGACGGCCCGCCCTCCATCCCCGGCCATCAACTGCTGCGCCGGATCGCGCGCGGCAGCTATGGCGAAATCTGGCTGGCCCGCACTGAATTGGGCGCCTTCCGGGCGGTAAAGATCATCCGCCGCGCAAGGTTCGCCGACGCCCGGCCTTACGAGCGCGAGCTCGCCGGCATCCGGCGATACGAACCCATCTCCCGCGAGCACGAGGGCCTGGTGGACGTGCTCCAGGTTGGGCAGGCTGCAGACGACGGCTTCTTCTACTACGTGATGGAACTGGCCGACGATGCGACCTCTGCTGCCGGGAATCACAAGTCCAAAGTCCGAAATCCGACGGCAGAGTGTGCCGTTGAGCCGCCGCCCGGTAATCGGCAATCGGCAATTGGCAATTGGCAATCCTACACGCCCCTCACCCTCGCCCAGGTGATCCGCGAGCGCGGACACCTGCCCGCCAGCGAGGTGATCCACATCGGGATCGAGCTGGCCGAGGCGCTGGACTTTCTCCACTCCCGGCGGCTGGTCCACCGCGACATCAAACCGGCCAACATCATCTTCGTGGCCGGGCAGCCGAAACTGGCGGACGTCGGCCTGGTAGCCGGGCTGGGCAACCCGCAGTCGCTCGTGGGCACCGAGGGCTACATTCCTCCCGAAGGTCCGGGCAGCGCGCAAGCGGACATTTACAGCCTCGGGAAGGTCCTCTATGAAGCCGCCACTGGCAAAGACCGGCAGGAGTTTCCAGAGTTTCCTACCCGCCTCGGCGAAGGCAACGACGATCCCGCCCTGGCCGAACTCAACGAAGTCCTCGTCCGAGCGTGCGAAAGCAAACCAGGCGCCCGCTACTCATCGGGCGCCCAAATGGCCGCGGACCTGCGACGGCTCGAAGGCGGACAATCGCTCCGCGCCCGCCGCGCCCGGCGCCAGCGCCGCCGCGCCATCGCCACGGGCGCAGCCGTAATCGCGGGACTGGTGCTCGCCGGCATTAGCCTGGTTGCCCTCGTTGAGTCCTATCGCTCCCGCCCCCGGCTGCTCCTCTGCGACCGCTTCGACACGCCCCAACTCAACACCAACCTATGGAAATGGGGCCACGTGGACGGTGGCGGCGTGGGCACGGGCCGCCGCTCGTTTCAGGTTGAACAGTCGGGAGGCGAACTTGTCCTGCAGGCGAAGGCCGAACACACGGGAGGATGGACAGCCATCGAGACTGTCTGGGCGGATCTCGACCGTGACCTTCGACCGCTCGCGCCATGCCGGATCGAGATCGAAATCGCCGCCTCGTTGCAGCGAGCGGGATTGGTGCTGGTCATGTCGGACCAGAACACCCGGCCGCAAGCAGAGGATCCATGCGGAGTGAGGCTTGGCGGGTTCAACGTCAGTCCCCAAGTCGAAGACTTCAAACTGCCCACTACCCGGCTGCGCATAGACCTGCTGCCCACTTGCCAGGCCGCGGTTGTCTATCCGGACACAAATCGCCCCGATGAGTTTGACGTCGTGGATTTGCGGGCCCTGACGGCCTGGCGATTGCGGCTGTTTTGCTCGACGTGTGTGAGCAGCAGTTACAGAACCAGCGAAGCGAATTGCAGGGTCAGGGAAGTCCTGATTTCCAGCAACCCCAACGGCGACGGCATCGCCGGGCGGGTGGTGGCGCAGGTCAGCGAATGGCCGGTGGCAGGCGCCTCGGTCAAGGACAGTCGCGGCCGAACCCTGACCAGGACTGGCGCCAACGGCGCCTTTCTGGTGCCGCGCAACCGAGAGACCCGTTCCCTGACGATTGAGAGAAGCGGCTACGCGTCACCCGACGGCCAATCCCTGGCTGTCAGCGCCATCCGCCAGCCTGTAAATGCGTGGCTTCGCAAGCTAAGAGACGAGTTCGGCGACGTGGTTGAGGCGGTCAAATATGGTGATCTTGACGCGAAAAGCATTGGATTCAAGGGTGACACCCTCACCCTTCTGGTTCATGATTCCGACATCGTGCGTCGGCTGCTGCCGGTTGAACTGGCGGGACCGCGCGTGGTGCCGGCTGTGTCTGGCGGGTTAAACATCGAGCTTCCGCGCGACCACCATATCAACGATTTCGTGGAATGCGGGAGCCGTTTGACAGGCATCACGTGGTGGCCTGTGACCCTTCTTGACCTCTATTCCGCACCACCGGGTTTGCTGCTCGAACCCATACACCCACGCGACGGCAACGGGCTCAAGTTTGCGGGCGGCGCCGCCTTTGACGGATCAGTTCTGTGGCTGCTGGAGACAGACACCGCCAATAAGCGCTTTGGCTTGCACGCCGTTGATCTCGATCAGCGCGCGGCCGTCAAGTTCCTGCTCAGTTCTGATGAGCAGATGCAGGGTTTGGCGTGGGACGGGCAGTCATCCTTCTGGATTTCCAACGCCGAGGGGCGGGTCTATGCCATTGACCGTGACGCGGCTGTAAGAGGCGGCACAGTTCAGGCGGGCCTTGGCCGGGAATTCCGGGGCGATTATGCCCGCCTGGCCTGGGGGCAGGGCTGGCTCTGGGGACTCGACCGGCAAAGACACCGCATCTGCAAGATCAAGACCACGGACTGATTGTCGAAAGGGCCCGCCCCCCCGGCTGTCCCCGTCCCACATGGCTCCCACAAGGCTGTTTTCTTCAGGAATCTCGCGTTTTCTGTCGTAAAGGTGCGCTGGGCGGCAGCAGGAACAACCCGCGTTAATCCCTCCGTGCCAGGAGTTCCTAACTTCGCAAATAGCGCCCGTTACCGCAGTGGCAGGCTGTTACCACCGTAGTACCTCCGTTCTTCCTCCGTTCTACCTCCGTTCCAGATACGGAGGTAGAACGGAGGTAGAACGGAGGTAGAACGGAGGTGCTAGGGAGGTACTAGGGCTGAAGGAGGGGGTGTGGTGAGGGGGAAATTAGACTCACGTCGTTTCCAACGGGCCAGGATGGCTGAGGCTGGGGCGGGGGAAAAGGGGCGGCGCGCCCCGAGAGGCGCTTGTGCCACGGACGGGATGCCGCCGCCAGGCCGCGCATGTTACAAACCCGCCCGCGGCAGTATCGGCAGCGCAAAAGGGAAGTAATGGGGCGAGAGGCCGCCGGCGGGCGTGAACCGCCGGTTTTACCGGGCGCGGGTGTGGTGAGCCGCTGATTGACCGGGGGCGGCCTGGGCTGGCAGAAGGGGACGGCGGCGCGCTCAGAGCCGCAGCATTTCGTCCTGGTCGAGAAGGCGGAAGCCTTGCTGTTCGAGGATGGCGCCGGCTTGCGCGATCTGATGGACTTCGATGATCAGGACGGCGCGGTTGTGGACGACGAAGCCGGAGCAGTTGTCGAGGTTGATGTTGTTGCGGCCCAGGAGGTCGGCGACCGCCTGCAAGGAGCCGGGCTTGTCGGGCACCTCGACGGCCAGCGCCTCGACCAGCGAGACCATCACGCCCTTATCCTTGAGGGTGCGGACGGCGGTGTCGCGCTGGTCCACGAGGAACCGCATGACGCCGAAGCTGCCGCTGTTGGCGATGGTGAGCCAGGAGAGGTTGACCCCGGCCTCGGATAGCAGCCTGGCAATCCGGGCGGTCTGGCCCGGCTTGTTTTCGACGAATACGGCTAAGAGGTTTACGGCGCGCATAGGATAGAGCAGTGGAACGTTTGGCTTTATAGGGAACGCTTGTCAATGACGCGTTTGGCTTTGCCCTGGCCGACGGGGAGGGAACCAGCGGGCACGAGGTCCACTTTGGGGCGGATCCAGATTTCAGCCCTGAGCTTTTCGATCATCTGCTGCCGGAGGGCTTCCAGGTGATCTACCTGGCCGTCGAAGGCGGCGGGGGCCAGTTCGACCTTGATGGTCAGGTCGTCCAGACCTTCGACGATAATGAGGTAGTTGCGGCCCATTTGGGGGAAGGACATCAGCACCCGCTCGATCTGCTGCGGGAAGACGTTCACGCCGCGGATGATGAGCATGTCGTCGGAGCGGCCGGTGAAGCGGACCAGGCGGCGATGGGTGCGGCCGCAATCGCAGGGTTCGGGGACGATCGAGGTGATGTCCCGGGTGCGATAGCGCAGGATGGGCATGGCTTCGCGCTTGAGGGTGGTGAGCACCAGTTCGCCGGTCTGGCCGTCGGGCAGGGGTTCGCCGGTGGCCGGGTTGATGATTTCCAGGATGTAGTTGTCCTCCCAGAGGTGCATGCCGGCCTTGCATTCGCATTCGCAGGCCACCCCGGGACCGTTCAACTCGGTCAGGCCGTAGGAGTTATACACGTCGCAGCCGAAGATGCGCTCGATGCAGCGGCGGGTTTCCTCGGTGTGCGGTTCGGCGCCGACGAAGGCTTTGCGCACCGTGAGGTCCTTGCGGGGGTCAATGCCCTTTTGTTCGAGGAAGCTGGCGAAGTAGAGGGCATAGCTGGGGAGGATATGCACGACGGTGGTCTGGAAGTCCTGCATGAGCATCAACTGGCGCTCGGAGGTGCCGGGGCCGGCCGGAATGACCAGGCAGCCGACTTTCTCGGCGCCGTAATGCATCACCAGGCCGCCGGTGAACAGGCCGTAGCTCATCATGTTCTGGAAGACGTCGGCGCGGCTGATGCCCGCCGAGACGAGCGATCGGGCGATGAGTTCGGCGGCATTGTCCACATCCTTGCGGGAGAAGAAGATGGCCTTGGGTTTGCCGGTGGTGCCGCTGGAGGTGTGCAGCCGCACGGCCTCCGTGCGATCCACCGCCAGCAAGCCGTTGGGATAGATGGCGCGCAGGTCGGCGCCGGTGGTGAAGGGCAGCCGCCGGACATCGGCCAGCGACTTGATGCTCTCAGGCTTGAGGCCCAACTCGGCCAGCCGTTGCTGGTAGAAGGGCACGCGCTGGGCCACGCGCTCGAGTGTTTCCCGCAGGAGTTTCATCTGCAGGTGTTCAAGTGTTGGACGGGCCAGTGTTTCAGATTCTTGATCCCAGAACATGATGCGGCAGCCTGTTTACACTGGCCGCAGGGGCGGTGTCCAGTTCGGAAATCAGCGCGGAATGTGTTGTCCTGCCGCCAGGGGATGGGGTATTAAGCTGGCGCGCATTTTATCGAATGAACGAGTCAAACCGACTTCTGTTAAGCGGCGATGAGGCCATTGCCCTGGCGGCACGACACGCGGGCGTCGCGCTGGGAACTGGTTATCCCGGCACCCCGTCCACCGAAATCCTGGAGCATTTCCACGCCCTGGGGGGGCACGCCCAATGGTCGCCCAACGAGAAGGTGGCGTTGGAGGTGGCCATCGGCGCGGCGTTCGGCGGCGCCCGGGCGCTGTGCACGATGAAGCACGTGGGCCTGAACGTGGCGTCGGACCCGCTGTTCACGGCGGCTTATACCGGGGTCACGGGCGCGCTGATCGTCGTCTCGGCGGATGACCCGGGCATGGCTTCGAGCCAGAACGAGCAGGACAACCGCCGCTACGCGGTGGCCGCCGGGCTGCCGATGCTGGAGCCGGCGGACTCGCAGGAGACGTACGATTTCATGTTCGCGGCGATCGAAATATCCGAGCGCTGGAAGATTCCGGTGCTGTTCCGGGTCACGACGCGCGTGTGCCACAGCTACACGGTGGTGCAGCCGCGCGCGCAGGCGGAGACGCCCCGGGCGGCGAACTACGAAAAGGACATCCAGGGCCGGGTGATGATCCCAGCCTACGCCCGGCCCGCCCACCGGCGGCTGCGCCGAAAGCTGGCCGAGCTGCACGAGTGGAACGAAACCTGTGGCCTGAACCGCATCGTGGAAGGCGGCCCGGCGCTGGGCATCATCACGTCGGGCATCTCGTTCATGCACGTCCGCGAGGCCGCCCCGGAGGCCCGCGTGCTCAAGCTGGGGTTCACGCATCCGCTGCCGATGAACAAGATCGCGCAGTTTGCGAAGGGTGTGGAGCGCTGCCTGGTCGTCGAGGAGGGCGACCCCTACCTGGTCGAGTCCATCCGCGGCGCGGGCGTGGCGGTCGAGGGCAAGGCGGACCTGTACCGGTTTGGCGAGCTGGACGTGCCGCGCGTGCGCCGCATCCTCAAGCAGGACCTGAGCGCGGAGCCGCCCAAGCCGCCGGGCAAACCGCCGCAGCTCTGCGACGGGTGCCAGTATCGCATCGTGTTCGAGGCGCTGCGCAAGAAGGATTGCATCGTTGCGGGCGACATCGGGTGCTACACGCTGGGAGTGCTGCAGCCGTTCGAAGCGATTGACTCCTGCGTGTGCATGGGGGCGAGCCTGGGAGTAGGGCTGGGCCTGCGCCACGTGCTGCCGGCCGGGCAGGCGCGGCGGGTGGTGAGCGTGATCGGCGACAGCACCTTCGTTCACAGCGGCCTCAGCGGGCTGGTGGAGATGGTGTACAACCCGCCGCCCCACGGGCATGTGTTGATCATCCTCGATAATTCCACGACGGCCATGACGGGGCATCAGGAACACCCGGGCACCGGCCGCACGCTGGGCCACGAGCCGACCGGCAAGGTGGTGCTCGAAGACTTGGCCCGCTCGCTTGGCATCCGGCGCGTGCACGTGGTCGAGCCGCGGCTGGGCACGGGCGAGTTCGAGCGGGTGCTGACCGAATGCCTCGAGAGCGGCGAGCTGGCGGTGATCATCGCCCGGCGGCCGTGCATTCTCATCGCCAAGCAGCTCAAGCAATACGAAACGCAGCGTTGTGAGTGCGCCGCCGCTGCCGGCCCGGCTCCCGCCTGAGTCCGCCACGCCACACGGAGCACCTGCTACCCCCCTTATGACCAAAGTGACCAACATTGTCGTCGCCGGCCTCGGCGGCCAGGGAGTGCTCAGGGGCACCGATATCCTGGCCGATGTGGCGCTGCGAGCCGGTTATGATGTTAAGAAGAGCGAGATCAAGGGCATGAGCCAGCGCGGCGGCTCGGTCACGGGCGACGTGCGGTTCGGCCAGGAGGTTTTCAGCCCGATGGTGCCGGTGGGCGAGGCGGATTTTCTGCTGGTGCTCGAGCCGACCCAGGTGGAGCCCCAGCGGCACATGCTGCGGCCCGGGGGCGTGCTCATTACGCCGGACGCCGTGCGCGCGGAGCAGTTGCCGAGCAGGAAGACGCTGAACGTGGCGCTGCTGGGGGTCTTGAGCGCGCATCTGCCCATGGCCGAGGAGCAATGGCTCGACGCCCTGCGGGCGGGTTTTGCCGAGAACTTCTTTGAAGGGAACCGGCAGGCCTTTCTCCTCGGGCGCGAAGCGCGGAAGCAGGGAGACCAGAACCTAAAGTAATATGAGCAAAGAAACCCAACCCCCGGCGGCGCATCACGGCGACGCGACCGACCGCATCCAACGCTTCTTCAAGGGCGACAAGTTCGCCGAGCGGGCCAACATCGAGCTGCTCTCGGTGGCGCCGGGCCATGCCCGCGCGAAGATGACGCTGCACCCGCATCATCTGAATGGCTACGGCACCGTGCAGGGCGGGGCGATCTTCACGCTGGCGGACTTCGCGTTTGCCGCGGCGTCCAACTCGCACGGCACGGTGGCGGTGGCCGTCAACGTCAGCATCACGTTCATGAAAGCCGGCCAGGCCGGCACGCTTTGGGCTGAAGCGCGGGAACTCTCGCGCAACTTCAAGCTGGGCTCCTACACGGTGGACGTGAAGGACGACGCGGGCGACCTGGTGGCCGTCTTCCAGGGGATGGCGTATCGGAAATCAGAGAAGATACCGGACTGAGCAGCTCGCGGGGCGGCGCGCACGCTTGCCCGCTGCCGCCAGCAGGGCGCATGCCTGAAGGAGCGCGGACATTCTTGTCCGCCCGTCTTGCCCATAACCCCGCAGGCGGACAAGAATGTCCGCGCTCCCTCTCGCCAGACCGCGCCGCCCGTCCCCGCGAGCGCCATCTCAAGCGACTGGAGTTGACCAGGGGGTAACAGCGCGGCCCCGGGGCTCAAGAGCAGAGGCCCTGATTTCCATCTGACTCTTGCGGCCCTTTCTTCACGGCTCCATCACTCGCGCCATGCGCGATAAAACCGCTGCGGCGCGCTCGTTGCCGCTGAATCAATCGTGATCGTCGCCGCATTGGTGCTGACAAAGTTCGTCCATGCCTGCCAGTTCAGCAGGTCATCCGACGTTTCCAAGTACACATACCCGCCAGGTTCAGTATTGACCTGGATCTGGAACGCGCCGCCCGCCAATTGCACTACCGGCCCGAGCCATAGGTCCGGCCGCACCGAACTTTGTTGCACGGTCAACCGCCACGTGTTGTTCTCCCGGTCGAACTCCGGTAAAGCCGCTGCGCCGTCCACCACCACGTAAATATCGAGCCCATCCGCCAGCCCGGCCACATCCCACAGGAACCCGACATCCACCGCCTCGCCCGGCGCGAGGTTGGTAACCACGGCACTGAACAAGTTCGTGCCGCTCGGTGACCCAAGCTTGAATTCCACCACCGTTGCCTGATTGGTGACCGCGCCCGCATTCCCGATCCGCGCGACGATGGAAAGCTTGTTGCTCGCCATCAAGCTCCACGTCACCGACTGCACGGCCAGGTCCGCCTGGCTGATGTCCAACCCCAGCACATTGTTGCTGCGGATCACATCACTCAGCAGCAGGTCCGGGTCACCCAGCGCATAGACCATCATCGGCTGATTTGTCTGCGGCAGGGTCCAGCCGTAAACCATGTCCGCCTCATCACCCGGCGCCAGGGGCCCCGGCATAGTCATCCGCCCAATCTCCACCCCACCGGCTCCCGGTTCGCCCAGGTAGAATGCCACCGGCACATTCGCCAGCGCGCGGTCGCCCTGGTTCGCAACCCTCGCGGTGAACGTCGCCGTCTCGCCCGGCGCCGGATTCAGCGGGTCTGATTTCAGCCACTTGAGGCACAGATCATCCCCCAAACCATACTCCAGCACATACAAGTCCGTGTTCCCGCCGCTATTCGTCGGGCCGATCATGCACCGGTTATAGACGGCGACCAGCCGGCCCGTGCCCCAGAAGCTGGTGGTAAGGCTCCGCTCGGTCTCCTGATCCGACGTAAGTTGTTTCGGCTTTCCCCAAAGCTCGAATATTGGGTCATAGAACACGCCTTCCACATCCGAACTGAAATTGGACGGCTCGGCCCACAGCAACGCCAGCTTCCCATCCGCGCTCTGGGTCAGCTTCACATCGCCCAGGTTGCTGCAATAGATGTTCGTGCGCACGACCTGCCGCTCGTTCATCGCAAAGTCCACCACGCTCGACAGCTCGTTCTCCTTCAGCCAAACCAGCACACAATTCCCGCCCTGGTCCAGCGCCATTTGTGGGTTGTCATCCGGCACCGAGTCGTCCGTCAGCCGTTCCGGCGCGCTCCACACACCGCCCTGGTAGGCCACCCGAAACAGCTCGCGTGCCGCAACATTCGTCTGCGTGCTCGAGGTGTCCAGGCTCATCACGAGGCTCCCGTTTGTCCCGTCATATACGAGGTCGTACTTCACCAGCGGGTTCGTGACTGTCAGGAACACCTGCGCCCCGCTCCATGCCGCCCCGTCCCACTTCGAGAACAAGAGCGTGTTCGGGTCCGCCGCGTCGCCCGTGAGGTGGCTGGCTTGGTTGGCCGTCCACACCAGCAGCACGTTGCTCCGGCTGAGGCCCGCCAGCTTCGGGCTGCGGTCGAGGAAGCCATTCGTGGTCAGGTTCACCGCCGGCAGCCAGTTCGTGGTCTGCGGGTTCCACCACGCCACGGCCACCTCCAGGTTCGTCTTCATGCTGTCGAACGTCGCGCTGTCTGGCAGCACAACCCGCTCGTTTTCCCAGGCCGCCACCGCCCACCCATCCGGAAAGGTCGCCACTTGCGGGTGGAAGTCCGCCGTCCCGTCATCCGCTACCGCAATCGGCTCAGTCCAATCCGTTCCATCGTACCGCGAAAACACCGTCAGGGTGCGGTTATTCGTGCCGCGGCCCGGCGCGTCATACAGCCACACGAGGTGGAAGTTGGTCCCGGCCGACCAGCAATCCGGCTCCGAATGCGGAAAGATAGTAGTTTGCAGCGGCCCCGCCATCGGCGTTAGCTCCAGCGCTTTCAGCGGCAGGGCCAAGCCCTTCTTGCTGCGGTTGCCGTGGAACACCGCGTAATCTGGCTGCGCCAGGTAGCCTCGCGGGCAAACCCGCGGCCCCGCTGAGCCGCCGGCGGGCACCCAGGCCATTTTCGGAGCCCGCTTCTCCGGCCAGTCCCACCGCAGCAACTCGTCCTCCCACTCCCACAGCAAGGCATACACCGTGACCCCGCCGTTCAGATACAGCGACACATCGAAGTTCGGCTCCGCCGGATACTGCAACTCGATCTCCATGCCGCCTCCGATCCAGCCCTCGACCGCGAACACCTAGTCTATGCCAACTCCAAGGGAACCGCGGACATACGGCTCCAGCGTCAAAACTCCGCTCGGAGAAATTGGGTTCAGACTCGTCATCTGCAATTCCGCTTCCGCGTTGATATCCAAGCCCGCCTTGGCATACATCGGCACCGGCACCGGCCCGGCGAAAAACACAAACGGCCAGCTCTTCTCCAGGTTGAACTCCCCGGCCAGCCCGGCGCTGAACCCCTTCACTTCCCATTGCTCGCTCTCACGGTTAAACTGGAATTGTCCGCCGGCAATTGGAAAGAAATGAAGCTCCATTGAGGCCACGGCCGCCTTGGGCAGGCGCCGTTTGTCAATCAGCCCCTTCTGCGTCCTGTCCGTCAGCATGTCAATCATCTTCCGCAGGTTGTGCTCACGTCCCCACTCCTTTTCAATGAGCTTTCCAAACTCGGCGTCGTCCCATCTGAACTCAAAATCCGCCACCCCTTTGCTGTCTATCGTAAAGGTCATTTCGGGGATGAAGCTCAGAGCGACCGGCTTTTCCCCAAACAACGGAATGCTTTCCGGAAGCACACCCGCATCAATCGCCTCATCAAAAAAGCTCATGTTGACGCCGCCGAAGTCCGTCGGTTTGTAGGCAAATCCATCCGGCTCGTCTGAAATCTCAAGAAACGCCCCGCCGATTCCTGGGATCGGCGCCGGCATCACCACCAGGCTCGCCAGCTTCTCCGCCGATCGCGTGCCGTCGCTGCTCACCGCCACGACGCGCAATTTGCCGTTCGCCCCAAAGTCGCCCCCCATGTTGAACGTCTGACTGGCTGTCGTCCCGCTCGCGGCGACTGTCCAGGTGCCCTTCGGCGTCAAAAACTCCACCCAACCCGGCGGATGCCCCGCCCAGTCCACCGTCGCCGTGAACGTCACGTTAAAGGCCGGGCCATCCAGAAAGTGCAGAAACCCCGGATACCTGCAAGTGATGTCGGCCACCCGCAAACCCGAAGTTCCAGCGGACAGGCTGATGTCCCGTCGGACGGTGGTTCCCCCCGGCACCACAACCGTGCCGTTGAAGCTGACGTAGCCCGAGGCGCTGGCGCGAAGCGCATACTCCCCAATCGGCACTGAGCCGAAGGCGTAGTTCCCGTGGCCATCCGTGCCGGTGCTCAGCGTGTCCAACTCGACCACGGCGCCAGACAGGCCGAGGCCGGAGGCCCGGTCATAAACTCGCCCCGCCACCGCCAATCCGCCCTCAACCCCAAGCAGGTTCACCGTGAACACGCCCGACTCCGCCCACGACCCGTGCAGCGTGGGCCCGGCGACGCCCCGCAAATCGAGCCAGAACTCGCCCGAAGCCGCCGTCCCCTGACCCACGCCGATAGCGCCCCGCCCCAGGGTCAGGTCCAGCACAAACTCCGCAGATTCCGCTTCACCCTGCTCGGCGCGCACCGACGGCCCCGAGCCGAGCAACCCCATGAATACCACCGCCGCCAGGAGCGCCGGCAGGAGCGCGGACATTCTTGTCCGCCCAGGCATCTCGAGCCGCCGGGCGGACAAGAATGTCCGCGCTCCGGTCCCGCTCATAGTTAGTTTCCGTTTCATATCGCCTCGTCCTCAACTGGCATCGCCGCCCAGAGCGGCGCGACACACTTTTCCCGCTCCCAGCGGCTGCCGGCCAAGTGGCCACCGCAATAGCGGCTGGCGCCAACCCATTGCCACTGCGCGTTGGCGCTCCCATGCGGCCAATCCGCCGCCGCCTTCACCAGACCCGCTCTGACCGGGTTCGCCTCGATGTAACGCCACGCCTTGCGAAAGTGTTCCTCGTCCCGGATATACCGGTCCCAGTAATCCTCCTGCCACAGCGCACCCGTCCGCCCCAGAATCCGGTTGATCGCGTTGGCGCTGGCGCCCTTCCACGCCTGGCACAACTTGCCCAGCGGCATCGTCCAAAGCTCCACCAGCACATGCGCGTGGTTCGGCATAATCACCCAGGCCGCAAGCCGATACCGCTCGCCGTCGAACTTGAGCAGCGCCTCCTCGACCGCCGCCGCGCACTTCGGGTTCCGCAAATGACACTCGCCGTAGCCGAGGTCCAAGTACGCCTCGAGCTTCGTCTGCCGCTGCCGCTGATCCTCGATCCGCCGCAGCGCCTCCCACTCGTGCCGCCGGACGGCGGGCATCGCGTCTCCGAGGCGGAACGTGAGCATCTGCATCGTGCCCGGCTTGTCGCAATGCGGCAGGTAACCGCGCGTGTGCCATCCCTTGGAGCCGACGTTCTGCGCGACCCACGCCTCGCCCGGCTCGGCTGGCCCGTCCGTCGCTCGCTTGCGTTCGATCAACTCATACGTCCGCCGCCGCTGCGGCTGCTTGGCACTTGTGTCCCAACGCCACGCCGCAGGAGCGCGAAGAGGAGCGCGGACATTCTTGTCCGCCCGAAGTTTGCTTACGCGAGGCTCGTTAGGCATAACGCGAGTGGCGCGGGGGTTTAGAGGGCGGCAAAGGGGGCGGACAAGAATGTCCGCGCTCCCGCTGGCGCCTTAAGCCAGCCGCCGATCATCCGGCCCACCTCATCCACCTTCTCCGCCAGCACGCCATAGGTGTGGTTGCTCACCAGCCGCAGCCCGTGCGCCAGGCGGATCAAATGCCGCGTCACCTCCAGCGTCAGGTTCGCCTCCAGCAAGTGCGCCCGCTTGTCCCGGCTGTAGTAGGCCCGCAGACAATGCTCCTGCACCTCCAGCAGCTTTGTCTCAATCCGGTCCCCCAGCACGAACTTTTGGTCCCGGGGAAACCGATTTAACTGCGGCACCACGTACAGCAGCAGGTCGTGCAGCCTCGTTAATATGTTGTCGCTCTCAGCCATGCTTTAAGCGCATCCCTCGCAGGAGCGCGGACATTCCTGTCCGCTACACGAGGCAACGCGTTTCCAAAACGAGGGCGGACAAGAATGTCCGCGCTCCTGCTGGCGCTCTCGCGCGCGCGTGAAAAATGTCGCGGGTGGGGGCTGTCGCCCCCAGACCCCCGCTTCATTTCCAACATCCCACACCTCATGCCATTCAAAAGAGTAAAAGAGTAAAAGAGCCCGAATCCTTAGCGAACGCGCGGAGTGACCCAAACTGTGGCCACGACGCACCAAGCGCGAGGAGATAGGAGTCGAGGACAACCCTTTTGAGGCTTGCGGTTGCTTTTGCAGGACCTCCGGGGAGCG
>Ga0209606_1000624_pt1 | contig 51382 bp, 39 predicted proteins | sample AD_UKC057_MetaG_FD_184412 | JGI IMG/M metagenome (GOLD analysis project Ga0209606, IMG submission 184412) | Active sludge microbial communities of municipal wastewater-treating anaerobic digesters from USA - AD_UKC057_MetaG (SPAdes) (version 2) | ecosystem: Engineered > Bioreactor > Anaerobic >... | reverse complement strand
TTGTTGGCACGTGGACGTGGAGCACCTGTTCGCCCAGGCCGGCCAGGGCGACCTCCCGCGCGAGCTGGAGGTGCTGGGCCTGAGGGCGGTCCGCGGCGTGGGGGGCTGCGAGGGCTACGAGGGCAAGTACTACGCCCGCAAGACGTATGTCGACTGCCCGGGCGGGTGCAAGGGCCTGCTCCAGGCCTTCCGCCCCGGCGGGTCGTACCAGCAGGCCCTGGCGATGGTCCCGCCGGAGGTGACGTTCTGCCTGGCCGGCGAGTTGAACACCCAGCCGCTGCTTCAGATGGTTCGCACCCTGGCGGGGGGGGCGGCCCCGGCGGGCCAGCCCGCGCAGGACAGCGAGCAGCAGGCCGTCATCAGGGCGGTGGAGCGGTTGGCCGGCGCCAGCACGGGCAACGTCGCCCTCTTCGTCACCGACCTTCAGAGCATGGTGGCCGGAATGGGGCGGGACTTCCCCCTCGGGGCGGTCCTGGGAATCAAAGACCCCGCCGCCGCCCGGGCGGCTGTGCAGGACCTGATGAAGCTCGCCCCCGAAGTGGGCGAGCCGGACGAGAACCAGCCCCCCGCGCTGAAGGAATATCGCAAGGTCCCTCTCCTGCGCATGGGCCGCAACCCCACGCTGTACTGGGCCGTCCTCGAGGACCGCGTGATCGCCGCCTTCAGCGACAACACCCTCAAGGCCGCCCTCGACGCCGCCCTGGACAAGATGGGCGGCCTGCCGAGCGAGGGCAAGGCCAAGGCCCTGGCCGAGGAACTCGGCAAGGGCGAGGCCTTCTTCCTGTTCGACCTGGCCGCGGTGACCAAGCTCATCTGGCCCATGCTCATGCCGATGGCCCAGAACCCCAACATGAGCGAGGACTTCCCCCTGGCCTCGCTGCCCTCGACCAACAAGATCGTCTCCTTCCTGGGCCCGGAGGTGGCCGTCTTCCAGGCCGACGCCGGCGGCCTGCTGCTCAACAGCCGCGGCACCGTCCCCTTTGCCACCAAGGCGTTCATGACTTACCCGTTGATGTTCGGGGTGTTCATGCGATTCTGATCCGCGCCGGCCGGAGCGACTACAATACAGTTGCAGTCCGGAGAGCCCCATGCCACGAGATCACGAAGCGATGCTGTGGGAGAAGCTGGACGGCCAGAACGTCCGCTGCAATCTCTGCGGGCACCGCTGCGTGCTGTCGGCCGGCCAGTTCGGACTCTGCCGCGTGCGGGCCAACGTCGAGGGCGAGCTGAAGACCTACAGCTACGGTGCGCTGGTGGCGATGAACGCCGACCCTATCGAGAAGAAGCCGCTCTTCCACGTTCTGCCCGGCTCGCGGTCGCTCTCGGTGGCGGCCGCCGGCTGCAACTTCCAGTGCGAGTTCTGCCAGAACTGGCAGATCTCCCAAAGCCCCCGCCGAAGCGGCGTGGTGACCGGGCAGGCCGTCAGCCCCGGCCAGATCGTCACCGCCGCCCGCAACTACGACTGCCGCTCGATCTCCTACACCTACACCGAACCGACCATCTTCTTCGAGATGGCCTACGAGACGGCCCGCCTGGCCCAGGCCGAGGGTATCCGGAACTGTTTCGTCTCGAACGGCTTCATGACCGAGCTGGCGGTCGAGACGATCTCGCCCGTGCTGGACGCGATCAACGTGGACCTCAAGGCGTTTCGCGACGAGACCTACCGCAGCGTGATGAAGGCCCGCCTGGCGCCCGTGCTGCGGAGCATGAAGGCCCTGGCGCAGGCGGGGGTGTGGCTGGAGGTGACCACGCTCGTCGTGCCCGGCATGAACGACTCGCCCCAGGAACTGGGCGAGATGGCCTCGTGGATCGCCTCCGAGCTGGGCCCGCACGTGCCCTGGCACGTCAGCCGCTTCCACGGCGACTACAACATGACCGACCGCCCCCCGACGCCCATGGCCACGCTGGAGACCGCCCTGCGCCTGGGGCGCGAGGCCGGGCTCAAGTACGTCTACTGCGGCAACGTGGTCGGGCGATCCGAGGAGTCCACCCGCTGCCCCGCCTGCGGCCAACTCGTCATCGAGCGCGTCGGCTTCTCCGTCCGCTCCATCGACCTTCGCGATGGCGCGTGCGGGCACTGCGGCGAGCCGATCGAAGGCGTCTGGGAGTAGCCGAGTTGAGAACAGCCGGCGATGACGGCGGGCACCCCCCCCTGCGCCGCAAGGACTACCCTTTCTTGGGCTCGCGAGTGACCGGGGAGGCAGCCAAAGCGAAGAGCACGATCTCCTCCCCTGTTACAGTGCTGATGTCGTGGTGAAGACTCACCACTTCGATCCCGGTGATGCCTTGAATCATGGTCTGCAGGGCCGGCCTGGCCGTTTCCATCAGTTGCGTCCGCACCTGCTTGAGCAGTTCCCTGCCCTTGTCGGAAGGGAGGGTCTTGACCAGTTGCTGCTCGGCTGCCGTCAGCACGCCGCGGAGGCGAACCAGGATCAGGTCGCCGATCAGATGGGCGTGGATCTCCTTGGGACCGCGGCCCATATACTCCTGTTCGAAGCGGTTGATCCCCTGGCAGACAGCGGCTTCGATCTCGCCTTGTGTCTTCATGCGCACCTCAAACGCGTTGCGACCGTGCCTGTGCGCCAAACGCGCTCGGCTTCGACAAGTCCCAGTAAAACCCTTATAATAATGGCAGTTCGGCGGGATCGCCAGTGATTTTCGGAATTGCACTGCCTTCCATGCCCCCGTCCGCTATAATAGGGCATCTGGAGCGTTGCACTGCTCTGGTTTCGGATGACTAGATAAAGGGCAGGCCCTCAGGGCAGGCCTGTTGACGAGTAAGCCGACGCGATTGGTCACCCTAAATGGGTGGTCAGACGCGTCGGCTTTTTTTGTTCCTCCCGCCGCGCGCAACCTCGGTGCCGCGGGAACAGAGGAGAACGAAGTTGCTGACGTCGCGGACAGGATCGATCCGATGACCAAGCCCCGCTCCAGCATCGCCCAGCGGATCGCGCAAGCGGTGATGGCTTGCCAGACACACACGACTGGCCACGCACCGAAAGGGGTGACCGTGAGCCTGTCTGGGGATGCCCTGGTGGTCACGCTGCACGATGCCCTTTCGCCGGCGGAGAAGGACCTGGCCAGGACCCCCGAGGGGGCTGCCCAGGTGCGGGAATTCCAACGCCAGCTCTTTGCCGTCTCCTCTCCGTCGCTGCGAGAGGAGATCCGGCGAATCACCGGGGTGGAGGTGCGAGAAGCTGTCGCGGAGGTCGAGGCATCACCGGGCGCGGTTGTCTGCGCCCTCGCCAGCGGCGCCATCGTGCAGGTGTTCCAGTTCGCTCCCGGCACCCTCACCGACACCTGGGGCGAGAGCGGCTTGACCGATCAAGAAGAGCAAGGCCGATCACGTTGACCGGCTGAAGAATACAGGTTCTCAACCGAAAGGGACTGCAATGAAAATGGTACGAAAGGTTCTGTGTCTTCTTCTACTGGTGTGCATGGTGACGGCGCCGCTGGGCTGCCTGAGCATCAACAAGTCGCCTGACAACGAGCCCAAGAAGGACGTAAACATCGGCGGCGAGCACGGCATTACCGTGGAACGATGAAACAATCGAAGGCTGGCTTCGCAGAGGAGCAACAGATGAGAAGGTGGATCACGGCTTCGATGATGATGGCATTGAGCTTCACGTCTGTCGGGTGCATGGGCCGCCTCTTTCGGGAGGGGCTGGGGGCCGCCACGGGCGCCTCCGGCAAGGTGGTGGAGAATGGTCCACCTGTCAACCTCACGAAGTACAAGAGCCTGCATATTCAACCGCTCACGCTTGCGCCGGGCCTGCAGGCCCCCGCGGACCTGACCGACGTGATCCAAGGGGATTTCGTGGCAGCGGCCACGAACAGGGGCTTCACGCTGGACGGCAAGCCGGGATTAAAGCTCGCCGGCGAGATCATCCACTATGAAACCAGCAGCACAGTCGATACGGCTATCGGCCCGCTGGCGGAAGTGATCGTTCGGGCGAAACTGATCGATGCCCAGAGCGGGCAGGTTGTCGCCCAGGCTAATCTGGTGGGCCGCTCGAAGGCGACCTCCTCCAGCGGGGCCAGGAACGTTTCCGGCGGCGCTGGCAAAGCGTTGGGCAAATGGCTGGCCGCCGGCGGGCTGAAGAAGGAAAAAGGCGAGGAGGATGACGAGTAAGGGACGCCGCCGAAAGGAGGCATACAGTGGATTCCGAGATTAGAGTTGCAGGACGGCTGGATGGCACGTACCGGGCCTGGTGCCCAGCCCTGCCCGGCTGCACGGTCTATGGAAGCTCCCGGTGCGAAGCCCTCGCCCGAATTCGCCAAGCCGTCCTGGGCTACCTCGAACACCTGGACGTCGCCCTTCCGAGAGAACTGGCAACGCAAACCAGACTGGTCGGGGCGGCGGGTCCGCGGGCGCGGCGCCGCCCATGCCCCCGGACAACCGAGTGACGAAAGGAGATCGAACCATGGTACAAGGCACTCGTCCACCCAGCCGGCGGGCCCGTCTGCGGATCGTCTGCCCGGCCTATCCCGCCTTCAATATCTACTCTCGTCCCGCCAAGGTGATGACCGCCCTGGGGCCGGTGTGCATCGCCACCGTCGTCCAGGACATCCCCGGCTGGGACGCGGAAGTCATCGATGAGAACAACTATCGGCGCGGCCCGACGGACGCGAGCGGCAGGCCGGACCATCAGGCCATGCAGCAAACCAGGCCCGCCGACGTGGTGGGCCTGTATGGAGGGCTGACCAGCACCATTCCGCGCTTGTACGAGATCGCCAGGCTCTACAAGGCCCTGGGCGCCCACACCATCGCGGGCGGGCACCACTTCGTCGACGAGAACATCGAGCAGGCCCTGCACAACGGCGTCGACATCGTCGTCATCGGCGAGGGCGAAGAGACGATCTCCGAATTGCTGTCGTGCCTGGACACCGGGCAGGACCTTTCCTGCGTGCGGGGCATCGCCTTCTTGCGGGACGGCCTGGTCATTCGGACCCCCGCGCGGGGACCGATCACGGCCTTCGACCAGCTTCCCCTCCCGGACTTCTCGGTCCTTCGCCACGCCCGCATGAAGGTCTTCCCGGTTTCCGCCACTCGCGGATGCGGAATGGACTGCGAGTTCTGCACCGTGAAGGGGAAACCTCGCTTCGCCTCGGCGGAGCGCCTGATGGAGCAGTTCTCCTCGGTCTACGAGAAATGGGGCGGGAGCATCTTCTTCATCGTGGACGACCTGTTCGGACAGAACCGATCGGACACCCTGCGCCTGTGCGAGATGCTTCGCGACTACCAGAGGCGACTCGGCGTCCGGTTCTTCATCACGGTCCAGATCCGCCTGGACAAGGCCCGCGACGAGGATCTGCTGCGGGCGATGCGCGAGGCGGGAGTCGTCATCCTGGCCATCGGGTTCGAGTCGCCCATCGCCGAGGAACTCAAGGCGATGAACAAGTGCCTGGCTCCGCGGGAGATGCTCGATATGACCCGGCTGTACCATCGCGCCGGGTTCCGGATACACGGCATGTTCATCTTCGGCTATCCGGCCCCCGAGGGCCTGCCGTTCCAGATGAGCGCCGAGGACCGCGCCAGGCAATTCCGCCGGTTCATTCGCAAAGCCCGCCTGGAGACGGTGCAGGTGATACTGCCGATCCCGCTTCCGGGAACCGAACTGACCGCCAGACTCCAGAAGGCGAACCGGGTCTATCCAACCGATTGCGTCGGCCTGGAGTACTACGATGGGAACTTCCCGCTCTTTCAGCCGGACCCCCCGATGAGCCCGGAGGATATGCAGGCCTCCGTCCAGCGAATCATGCGCGGGTTCTACGGACCTCGCCATCTCCTGGCCGTGGCGATCCACATCCTGTCATTTCCGGAGGTGGTGTTCTGGCTGCACAAGTTTGGCGACGCCTGGCGCCGCTGGTCCGGTTCCTGGTGGACCACCATCTACCGGGCGGGCGGATGGCTGACGTTGCGGAAATGGGTCGCCGCCTATACCAAGGACGGATTTTTGAGCAAGCTCGCGCACGCCAAGCGGTCCTGCCTGCCTGGCGGCGGGGAGTAGCGACGGGCGTCAAGTGCAGGAGTGGAATGCGACTTTATCTGATCAACCCGAACAACCCTCTGGTGAGCCTGACCAACGTCAAGGACAGCCACTGGAATCGGTACCGCGTCTGGAAGCCCCTGGGGCTGCTGGTCCTGGCGGGCCTGACGCCGCCGGAGTGGGACATCACGGTCATGGACGAGAACCTGGGCAGGCCCGACTACGGGGCCATGCCCATGCCCGACCTGGTCGGGATTACCGCTTTCACGTCCCAGGCCAGCCGGGCGTACGAGCTGGCGGGCGAATTCCGCTCCCGCGGCGTGCGGGTGGTCATGGGCGGCATCCACGCCACCATGTGCCAGGAGGAGGCGATGGAGCACGTCGATTCGGTCGTCGCGGGAGAGGCCGAAAGCGTCTGGGCGCACGTTCTGGAAGATGCCCGGCAGGGCCGATTGCACGACATCTATCATGGCCGGCACGCGGACCTGGCGGACGTCCCGCCCGCCCGGCACGACCTGCTGGACAGCGGGTATGCGTTCGGATCCATCCAAACCACGCGCGGCTGCCCGCTGAGTTGCAGCTTCTGCAGCGTCTCGGCGTTCAACGGCACGCGATACCGTCACCGGCCCATCGATAACGTGATCCGCGAACTCAAGACCATCCGGGAGAAGTGGGTCCTGATGGTGGATGACAACCTCACCGGCATCAGCGCGGCGCACCTGGCGCGGGCCAAGGACCTGTTCCGCGAGATGATCCGGGCCAATTTCCGCAAGAACTGGATTTGCCAGGTCACCATCAACATGGCGGATGACGAGGAGTTGCTGGACCTGGCCGCCCGAGCGGGCTGCCGGGGGGTGTTCATCGGCTTCGAGTCCCCGACGGCCGTCGGACTGGCCGAGGTGGGCAAGAAGTTCAACCTGCTCAAGGGGCGAGACTTCAAGGCCTCGATCCGCCGGATCCAGCGCCACCGCATCCTGGTCGTCGGGTCCTTCATCATGGGCCTGGATACCGACCAGCCGGGCATCGGGCGGAGGATTGCCGAAACAGCCCAACAGTACGGGGTGGATATCCTGAACACCCTGTTTCTGACCCCGCTGCCAGGCACCCGCCTGTGGGACCAGATGGAAAGCCAGGGCCGAATCCTCGCCAACGACTTCCCCGCCGATTGGCGCTACTACACCCTGGGCTTCCCGACGGCGCACTACAAGAACCTGTCCTGGGCCGCCATCGTGGCCGAAATGGAGGGCTGCGAACGGCGGTTCTACTCGCGATGGCGAGTCTTCCTCCGGGTGGCCGCCAGCGTCCTGGGCAGGCGATCCCCCCTCCTGTCGCTGGTGACCAATCTATCCTACCGGGGCAACACCCGATTGGCCCGGGAGACTTTCGCGGAGATGAACCTGAGGCACGCCGACCCGCCCCAACTGGTGCCGGGGCGCGCGGACGCGCCCTCCGCCAACCATGCAGGTCTCCTGTCGGTGGCCGCCCAGACCGTCAGGAAGATCACGATGAGCCGCAATCCTCTCCCTGCCGCCGCCTCGCAGTCCCGCCCCCCAGTGGGGTCCAATCCGATCTGCCGCCAGGGAAAGATTGCCGGGGATTTCCCTGTATAGTAGAATATCAGCTCGCTCGGGCAGCCCTTCCGCCGCCGGGGCCATCTTGGAGTCCCGCATGAATCGGACGCGCCGCCAAGCCGCGACCGCATCCGTACCTCACCGACCTCCTCTCCGCGCGCACGCGTTCACGCTGGTCGAGCTGCTGATGGTGATCGCCATCCTGTCGCTGCTGCTGGCCATGCTGACCCCTTCGCTCAAGCGCGCCCGCCTGATGGCGCTGGACGTCTCCTGCCGCTCCCAGTTTCACCAGGTCGGCCTGGCCTTCACCACCCACGCGGCGCGGCACCGCGCCGTCCTGCCCGGGCTGTGGGGCCCGCCCTGGACGGGCAGCGAGGAGTGGCAGAAGTCGTGGATGGGCAGCGAGGCGTTCACCGGCACGTTTCGTCCGGCCGCCCCGTGCAGCGCGGTCGGCACGACGGTCTCGGCGATGGGAGGCATCGAGTCGGCCCGCAAGCTCTACCGCTGCCCGGGCCTGCGGCCAGGCGTGCAGGGCAGCGGCGTGGGCAGCAACGGGATGTTCGACATGACGATGGTCCAGTCCCTGCCCGGGGCGCGTCTGGACCTGCTGCCGCTGTCGGCCCAGGTGATCCTGCACTCGGTCCAGGCGACGGTGACGGTGGGCATGCCCGTGGTCGTGGAAGAAGATCCCATCCAGAACATCAACCGCCAGCACATCGACATGGGGCACACCGCCTACAACCGCATGGGCTCGTGGCACGTGGGCGGGTCGGGCAACTACCTGGCCACCGACGGCAGCGCCTGGCACCTGCAGTTCGACGGGGGGGCCGGGCCCGAGGCCCAGGACTGGCGGGCCGAAGGGCCCAGCGGCCAACTCCGCAACCTCGGCGTCGCTCTGCCCTACGGGGGCTGGGACACCCAGTAAGGGCCGCTACTGCAAGTACAGCGTCTGGGCGACGTGGATCTCCAGCTTGGGGTCCACCTTCTGGGCCAGTTCCTCGGCGCTGTCGGCCAGCAGGGGCGAGATCTCGATGGCGGCCGCCACCTGCCCCTCCGCGTCGCGGGGCACCTGGATGCCGGCTTCTTCGAGCCAGGAGGCGGCCCGGCGGACCTGGTCGTGCAGGCTGGTGGCCGGGCTGTCGTTGCCGCTGGCGTTCTTGATCGGGCTGAACTCCTCGCTGCGGTCCGTTTCCAGGATCAGCGTGCGCTCGGCCAGCGGCAGGGCGTCGAAGACGAACATCTCGAGCTTGACGGCGTTGGGCTTGTCCGGTTTGACGGTGTGGCCCTGCGCGTTGACGCACGCGACGGCCTTGTCGGCGCGGTGGTAGGGCAGACCGACCCCGCCGCCGTCGGTGAGCGACTCGACGAAGGAGCGCGAGAACACGTGGATGGCGATGGACCCGGCGGAGAACTTCAGCCGCCCGTGCTCGTCGGTGGCGCGGGCCAGGTCCTCGGGCATGTCGGAATACTCGATGATCATGCAGCGCCCCTGGGTCATGCAGAAGTTGCCCAGTTTCTCGAGGGGGTCTCTCTTGGCCAGGGCCTTGGCCGACACCTGGGCCCGGCGCAGATCGTGCAGGCCCAGGAAGAGCGGGTCGATCGCGTGGACCAGCGGATTGTCGATCTGGAAGTAGCTGATCAGCTCGATGCCGCGCCGGGCCATGTCGTCCAGGGCGCCGCTCTCTCGCAGGGCGGTCAGGCTGCCCCCGTGCCCGTTGGGGCTCAGCGCGATGGAGTCCTTCTTCTCCAGGACGATCCGGCCCTCGTAGTCGATGGCAGGCATGGTCGCCTGGCACAGGAAGAACACGTCCGGGTCGGCCAGGCCGAAGTTGGCGTTCTGGCGGAAGAACGCCCGCGTGGCCACGTCGTTCGCGGGCGAGGTCATGACGTACAGCGGGATGCTCTTTCCGGCCCGCCGCCCAGCCGCCAGCACCTGCTCCGCCAACACCTGGAACAGGGGCTTTCGGGTCACGGGCGTCGCCGGGAAGCAACCCTTGGGGCCTTCGTAGCCCAGGCGCGTTCCCTGCCCGCCGGCGACCAGGAACGCGGCCACCTTCCCCGCCCGCAGCAGCTCCCGCCCCCGCTGGACGGCGCGGTCGTGCTCGGCCCGCTGGGCGGGCTCATGCGGCGTCGCCGGCACCACCGGCGGCGGTTGAAGGTCCGCCGGGGGCTCGGCCAGGGGCTTGTGGAACACGTGCGACTGGATCAACTCGTCGATCAAGTCCAGGTCGATCGACTCGATCTGCCTCAGCAGCGCCTCCTGCCCGGCAGGCGGCAAGTCGTGGTAGAACCTCACCAGGTGGTCCTGCTTGTGCTTGCGAAGCTCCTCGCGAATCGCCTGAATGTCCGCCATGTCGTCTCCCGTAGGTCCTTGCTTGTGGCCATTGTAGGCGGGCGGAGAGGGAGTCCCGGTTCCGCAATCCGCGCCCTGCCTGCCGGCGGGCGGGGCCGTGCTCGCTCACCCGCGCAACTGGCCTTCGCCGGTCACGATCCACTTGTACGTCGTCAGGTCCTCGGCGCCCATCGGCCCGCGGGCGTGCAGCTTGTCGGTGCTGATGCCCACCTCGGCGCCCAGCCCATACTCCCCGCCGTCGCTGAAGCGCGTCGAGACGTTCACCATCACGCTGGAGGAGTCCACCGCCTTGACGAACCGCTCGGCCGCCGCGATCGAGCGGGTGACGATCGCGTCGGTGTGGGCCGACCCGTACGCGTTGATGTGCTCGACGGCCTGGTCGAGCGAATCGACCACCCGCACGGCCAGCACCAGGTCCAGGTACTCGGTCCGCCAGTCCTGCTCGGCGGCGTCCTTGATCTTCGCGGCCAGCTGGTCCAGGCCGGCCGCCGCCAGCGCGGGCCTGCATCGCGGACAGCATCGCAGCTCCACGCCCGCCTGGTCCAGCGCGGACAGGACCTGCGGCAGGAAGGTCTCCGCCACCGCCTGGTCCACCAGCAGCGTCTCCATGGCGTTGCACACGCCGGGTCGCTGGCACTTGGCGTTGAGCACGATTCGCCGGGCCATCTCCAGGTCCGCCTCGGCGTGCACGTAGACGTGGCAGTTGCCCGCGTAGTGCTTGATGACCGGGATGGTCGCCGCCTGCGTGACCGCCCGGATCAGCGCCTCGCCTCCGCGGGGCACGAGCAGGTCGATCAGCCCCTCGGCTCGGCACATGGCGGTGACGATCTCGCGGTCGACGTTGTCGATCATGGTGACGGCGGCCTGGTCCAGGCCCGCCGACGCGAGGCCCTGGCGGAGGACGGAGGCGATGGCGAGGTTGGAGTGCAGGGCCTCCTTGCCGCCGCGCAGGATGCACGCGTTTCCGCTCTTGAGGCACAGGGCGGCTGCGTCGGCGGTGACGTTGGGTCGCGACTCGAAGATGATGCCGATCACGCCGATGGGCACGCGGCGCTTCTCCACGCGCATGCCGTTGGGGCGGTTGGAGGCGGAGATCGTCTGCCCGACCGGGTCGCTCTGGGCGGCGATCTGCTCCAGGGCGGCGGCCATGGCCTCGATGCGGGCGGGCGTGAGGCGCAGGCGGTCGATCATGGCCTCGCTGAGGCCCAGTTCGCCGCTGCGGGCGAGGTCCTGCCGGTTGGCCTGCTGGAGTGCGCCCGCCTGGGCGCGGATGGCGGCGGCGCAGGCCCGCAGGGCGCCGTCGCGGACGGCGGCGGTGCTCAGGGCCAGTTGCGAGGCCGCGCGGCGGGCGGCGAGTGCGATGTCGCGAACGTAAGCGGTGGCGTCCATTGTGGTTCTCGGTAGTCAGCAGTCAGTTCATCCATAGGTCCTATGCGTCTCATAAGTCCTATAGGTCCTGTTTATCGAAGCACAGGATACCATTGTGGAAAGCCCACGGAAAGCCTTCCGTGGGCTTTTGCAGGCGCGGCGTCTCGCCGCGTTCCGGCAAAGGTCGACGATTGCATCGCCCGCCCGGTCGGCGTATCGTGTACGGCCTGGAAGGAGTATGTCATGAGCGAACCGTCCCGCAAAGTTGCCCTGGCCTTCCTGGCCCATCCCGACGACGCCGAGTTCCTCTGCGCCGGCACGCTGATCCGGCTGGCGGAGGCCGGCTGGCAGATCCACATCGCCACCGCCGCCCCCGGCGACTGCGGCACGGTCGACCGCACGCCGTGGGACATCTCGGCCATCCGCACCGCCGAGGCGCAGGCCGCCGCCAGGCTGATCGACGCCACCTACCACTGCCTGGACGAACGGGACCTGATGATCGTCTTCGACAAGCCCACGCTGCGCAAGACCATCGACCTCTTCCGGCGCGTCGCGCCGTCGCTGGTGTTCACCCACTACGTGGACGACTACATGAGCGACCATCGCGAGGTGAGCGAGCTGGCCCGGGCCGCCACCTTCGCCCACGGGGCGCCCAACGCCTCGCAGTTCCCCCTGCTGGAGGGCACCGCCGTGCCCTACCTGTACTACTGCGACCCGGTGGAGGCCGTCGATACCCTGGGGCGAACGGTCGAGCCGACCACCGTCGTCGACGTCTCCGCCCAGATGGAACTCAAGACGCGAATGCTCGCCTGCCACGCCAGCCAGCGCGAGTGGCTGCGGGCCTACCACGGCAACGACGAGTATCTCGATTCCATGCGCCGCCACGCCGCCTTCCGCGGGTCGCTGGCGGGCACGCCCGCTGCCGAAGTCTTCCTCCAGCACCGCGGGCACGCCTACCCCCGCAACGACCTGCTGGCCGAACTGCTGCCCACGACGCTTCGGGCCTGACCGCGGGCGGCTGCACGCGAGCTTCGCGACAACGCGCCGACAGCCGCCCGTGACGAACACACGAACCGCGAGTCGACAATCAGCCGAGCCACGATCCAACCCGCCGGCCTGCTTCGCGTGCTGAGCATGTTCCGCCCGCTGCTGGGGCGGGTGCCGCCGGGCCACCTGTGGTACCTGCTGCGGCGGATGCGAAACGAGCGCCCGCACCGCTTCGCCGGGCAGACGCGGATCAACACGTTCTTCCCGCCCTGTCCCTCGCCCGCGTTCGACCGCTTCTGCCGGGCCGTCATCCAACGCCGCCGCGTGCCGTTCTCGACCTACCTGGCCGTCACCTCGCGCTGCCCGTTCCGCTGCGCCCATTGCAGCCTGGCCGGGCGGCGCCAGGCCGAGTGGACCCGCGAGCAGGCGCTCGACCTGATCGCGCAGATCAAGGCGCTGGGCACGTGCACGATCGGCTTCACCGGCGGCGAGCCCCTGCTGCGAGACGACCTGGAGGAACTGGTCGCGGCGGCCGGGCCGGAAATGGCGACGATCGTCTTCACCACCGGGCTGGGCCTGGACGACCGGCGGGCCGAGGCGCTGGCCCGCGCGGGCGTCACCTGCGTCACGGTGGGGATCGAGTCCGACGATCCGGCCAGACACGCCGCCGTCAGGGGCGAGGGATCTGCGATTGACGATTTGCGATTGTCGATTGGGACAGAGCGTTCGGGCGGCTCCTCACAAATCGAAAATCGCAAATCGCGAATCGACAATTCCTGGCACGCCGCCCGGCGCGCCGTCGAGTCCTGCCGCCGCGCCGGCGTGTACGCGGCCATCTCCACCATCGCTGCGCGCGACAAGCTGCTGGGCGGAGAGCTGGAGCGGATGCACGAACTCGGGCGGCAGTGGGGGGTGGGGGAGTTCCGCGTGCTGGCCCCGGTGGCCACCGGCGGCTGGGCGGATCGCGGGCAGGAGATGCTGACGGAAGACGAGGTGCGGGCGCTGGCTGACTTCCACGTGCGGACCAACCGCTCGGGCCGGCTGCCCGCGGTGGCGTGCTTCGCGTACCTGGAGTCGGCGGAGCTGTTCGGCTGCGGGGCGGGCTATCACCACCTGTTCATCGATGCCGCGGGCGAGGTCTGCCCCTGCGACCTGACGCCGCTGTCGATGGGCAACGCGCTGGCGCGCCCGCTGGCGGAGATCTGGGCCCAGATGGGCGAACTGTTCGACCGCCCCCGAAGAGGCTGCCTGATGCGCGAGCTGGCCGGGCGAATCACCGGGCCTCTGCCGATGCCGCCCGAGGCGAGCCGGCGCCTGTGCGACGGCTGCCGAGACCGAACTGCCCAACTACCCGAGGGTTACCGTCGCCTCCTCTAGCCCCGCCGCCCGCGGGGCGCCTGCCGCACGTCCAATGTCCCATTTGGGGTCTTTCTGTCCCGTTCTGGCCCATGTTTTTCCTGTTTTTCAGATTTTTCATATTTGCCAACGCATTGGCAACCTTCGTAATGAAAAGGACTTGCGCGGATAACAGCCCCCGGCAGGCGGCGGGGCAACTTCTCAAAAAACGGGACATTCGGCCCGCCCGGGCGGAATTTGTGCGTCCGCGGTCGCCGGGCCTCGCGGATCTCTATGCAAGGGCTGCATATATGCCCGCGTGAAATTATCTCTCCTTATGCGCTTGAACCCGGCGCCGGCCGGCGGTAAAGTGTAGCTCCATGAGCGACGCCATGGATTTGCTGCGGTCGGTCAAAGACCGCTCCGACGAAACGGAATTCTACACCCCCCTTCCCGACGGCTACCGTCCAGGCTCCGTCAAATACGTAGCGGTGTTCGGCACGGTCATGAGCGGGCTGGGCAAGGGGATCTTTTCCTCCTCGCTGGCCAAGCTGCTCAAGGACAAGGGCCTGCGGGTCAGCCCGATCAAGCTGGAGGGCTACCTCAACGTCGACAGCGGCACGCTCAACCCGTACCGCCACGGCGAGGTCTTCGTGCTGGACGACGGCATGGAGACCGACATGGACCTGGGCACCTACGAGCGGATGCTCGACCAGGACCTCACCCGCGCGAACTTCGCCACCAGCGGGCAGATCTTCTCGTCCATCCTGCACAAGGAGCGGGCCGGCAGCTACCTCGGGCGCGACGTCCAGATGATCCCGCACGTCACCGGCGAGGTGAAGCTCCGCCTGCGCGAGCTGGCCGTCCGCAGCCAGGCCGACGTGGTCTTCGTCGAGGTCGGCGGGACGGTGGGCGACATCGAGAACATGTTCTACATCGAGGCCCTCCGCGAGCTGAACTACGAGGAGGGCGGCACCGTCGCCTTCGTCGCCCTGACGTACATCCTGGCCCCGCCCGCGCTGGGCGAGCAGAAGTCCAAGGCCGCCCAGCTCGGCGTCAAGCGGCTCATGGAGCACGGCATCCAGCCGGCGATCATCGCCTGCCGGGCCGAGCAGCCCGTCGTCGACAAGGTCCGCCAGAAGATCTCCGTCTACACCAACGTGCCCCTGCGCCGCGTCTTCAGCATGCACGACCTGCCCAGCATCTACCTCCTGCCCGAGGCCATGCGCGAGGCCCAGCTCGACAGCGAGATGGTCCAGTTGCTCAACCTCGGCGGCAAGGTCAACTCGGCCATGGACGCCCGGGCGGCCATCCAGTGGGAGCGATTCAGCTCCCGCATCCGCCAGGCCTCCCGAAGCGTCGCCATCGGCATCACCGGCAAGTACACCGCCCTGCGCGACAGCTACGCCAGCATCATCAAGGCCCTCGAGCACGCCGGCGCCGCCAACGACTGCCGCGTCGACGTCCACTGGATCGACACCACCGACCTCACCGACGACACCGCCGCCGCCGCGATGGCCGACGTCGACGGCGTGATCGTCCCCGGCGGATTCGGCGTCCGCGGCACGGCCGGCAAGATCGCCTGCATCCGCCACGCTCGCGAGAACAAGATGCCCTTCCTGGGCATCTGCCTGGGCTTCCAGATGGCCGTCCTCGAATTCGCCCGCAACGTGTGCGGTCTGGCCGGCGCGGACTCCACCGAGCTCAACCCCGAGTGCGAGCACCCGGTGGTCGACATCCTGCCCGAGCAGAAGAAGATCGAGGGCCTCGGCGGGAACATGCGCCTCGGCGGGCAGGACATCGACGTCACGCCCGGCACGCTTGCAGCCGAGCTGTTCAAGAACGCCAAGCGGGTCCGCATGCGCTTCCGCCACCGCTACGAGGTGGACCCCAAGTACGTGCCCCAGCTCGAACAGGCCGGCCTGGTCTTCTCGGGCCGCCACCCCGTCCACCCGATCATGCAGATCCTGGAACTGCCCCGCGACGTCCACCCGTACTTCGTGGGCACGCAGGCCCATCCCTGCCTGACCAGCCGCCCCCTGCGCCCGCAACCCATGTTCGTGGGCCTGGTAGCCGAAGCCCTCAAACGCCGCGCCGCGCAGGACAACCCCAAACCCCAGCCCCAAACGGTCTAAAACAGGGGACGCTACCCTATTTCCGCGCCCGGCCGAACCCTGTTGCCTTTCCAGCCGTCGCCCGGCCGAGGGCGGAAGGCCCGTCATGGCTTAGCCCAGGCCGAAGCGCAGCGAAGGCCTGGGTTTCTTTGCGCGGGGCGAATGGAAGAGTCCTGAAAGGGCGACACTGCCCCCAGGCCCGAAGGGCCGCCGTGGAAAGCCCAGGGCGAGGCTTCAGGCCGAGCCCTGGGAACGGATGATCGAGAGACGTCAGCCCCAAAGGGGCGTCTTGGCATCGGGTCCGGCCCTCGGGTGAAAACCCAAGACGCCCCGTTGGGGCTGGGTTGGGTTCTCGTTCGGCTTCCGGGCTTGCGCCTCCGGCTACCCGCTTTCGCCCCTTCGGGGCTTCTTGGGATGGGCGTCGGCTTCCGGGGGCTTACGCCCCCGGCTAATTGCTGCCGACCCTCCGGGTCTTCTTCTCCTGCTATCGCATGCCCTTGCCACAACCGTTTCCGCTTCTCAGCCTGACGGCCGGGGGATATCATGGCGTCATCCGAGGCCGACGCATGGTAATCTCTCATAGCAATTGTGGCATGCGTTTGTTTGTGCTCATCGTGTGGTTGGGCTGCTGCGAGGGCTGTCGATCGTCATGTCTTAGGTCAGAGTTGGTCCAGTTCGACGCTGAGCTACTAGACATCTCCCGTGAGATATCGACGAAATCCCAAGATGTGGCGCGAATAATCGAAAGCCTTGCCAGTAATGGGGGTCTGAAATACGTGACAGCATTCGCAGGTGGTGTAACTGCCCGATCCTCCAGCATTGTACGGGTGTTGGAGATTCCCATTAGCAGTGGCTTTCATCAGAATGCCCTTGATGGATGGGTTCCGTCCGACCCGCCTATAAGGTGCTTTGTCGTTGGGGTGGCCAGAGAAGAAGTATTTGTCGCCTCGAATCTGGAGATCCCAGCCGATCTTTCTACTGAGAGTACCGAGGGACGACCACTTCACCTATTCCTGATGGGCAGGCTCCAAGGGTGCTACTTCTACAAGGCCAACAACGCAGCAGCCAAGGCTAGAGAAATAGACGAACTAATCTCGCAGATCGGGGACCTGCCAGCCGGATATTGGGTAAAGAACGACAGTTTTGATGGGAGCACCGTCATTTGTATTCAAGTTCAGACTGGACAACGATCTCGCTGGGCCGTACTGGTCAATCCTGGATACGTTGCAGGCGATTTCCAGGAAGGTGATGAGCATGATGTGGCACTCCATCGCTGTGCGCTCTTGGCATCCGCCACGTGGAGTGAGTTGAAATGGCGGCCTTAGACGTCGCTGCTGTAGTGGTACAACGCTGAGTCGCTGGGACAAATCGGAATCGGGCCACATCATACCAATTATGGGTACAGAAACAGGTAAGGCGTCTCCGGATTAAGGCGTCCCCGAATTACCAGGCGGCTGCGCGGAAAAGACCGCGTACAAACCCCCGGCCGACCCCGTTTGCACCCCGGCTGCGCGCGAAAAACCCGCCCCGGACCCACGGCGAACGCGCAGCCGCGCCCCGTTTTTCCGTCCCGCTTTGGCATGACAATAGCCCTTTGCCAGGGACCGCGTTTGTCCTTCTCACCGGGCCCGGCAGGGGATACGATGGCGTCATTCGAAGCCGCCTCCGTATCTGGAGAATGAAAATGAACATGACCATGACCAAAGCGCTTCCCATCCTGCTTGCGTTGATCGCGACGACGGCCCTGGCCGACCCGCAGATCCCCAAGCCGACGGCGGAGCAGGCGGCCTGGCAGGACCTCGAAGTCGGGATGTTCATTCACTACGACATCCCCGTCTTCACCGCCGGCGGACGCGGCAACGGCGCAAACTGGAAATCCTGCGGCCACCTGGACCCGAACATCTTCAACCCGTCGAAACTCGACACCGACCAGTGGCTCGATGCCGCCAAGGTGCTCGGGGCGAAGTACACGGTGCTCGTCGCCAAGCACTGCTCGGGTTTCATGCTCTGGCAGAGCGACGCGTATCCCTACGGCCTGCGGCAGACCCGATGGCGCGACGGCAAGGGCGACATCCTGCGCGACTACGTGAACTCCTGCCGCAAGGCGGGCATCCTGCCGGGCCTGTACGTCAGTTGGCCGGCCAACGGGCACTTCGGCGTGGATCGCGGGAAGGTGAACCTCGGCAAAGGCGGCGACCCCGCCAGGCAGGCCCAGTACGCCAAGGCGTACGAGAAGCAAGTCACCGAGGCCTGGGGCAACTACGGCAAGCTCGCGGAGATCTGGTTTGACGGCGGCATCCCGTCGCCCGAGCAGGGCGGCCCGGACGCCCGCGCCATCCTGAAGAAACTCCAGCCGCAGGCGGTCGTCTTTCAGGGCCCGTCCGCCAACACCATCCGCTGGGTCGGCAACGAGAGGGGCCTCGCCCCCGATCCCTGCTGGGCGACCGTGCGCAAGGGCGGCGACCACGGGGCCGGCGACCCCAACGGCCAGGTCTGGTCGCCCGCCGAGTGCGACGTCCCGGCCCGCAATCACGACTGGTTCTGGCAACCCGACGCCGAAGGCAAACTCTACAGCCTCGACCAGTTGGTGGAGATGTACTACCGATCGGTCGGCCGCAACTGCAACCTCCTTCTCAACGCCACTCCCGATCGCGACGGTCTGATCCCGGCAGCCGACATCCAGCGATACCGGGAGTTCGCCGCCGAAATCCGGCGCCGCTTTGGCACGAGCCTCGCCGAAACGACCGGCACGGGCGACACGGTCACGCTCAAGCTGGCCAAGCCCGCGACGATCGATCACGTCATCCTGATGGAAGACATCCGGCAGGGCGAGCGCGTCCGCGAGTTTGTCGTCGAGGGTCTGGCCGGCGGCCAGTGGAAACCGCTCTGCCAGGCGCAGTGCATCGGCCACAAGCGGATTGACCGGTTCGCGCCGGTCGAAGTCTCCGAAGTCCGGCTGCGCGTCACCAAGTCCATCGCCGCGCCCGTCATCCGTCGCCTTGCGGTCTTCCACGTCGCCGGCTAGCGCCCACCCGACAAGAATCGATGATCCACGCCACACTCGCGCCGCAGGGCCCGAAGGGCACGGAGGCTTGGGCGTGTTGCCGCGACACGCACCCAGGGGTAGAATGCGCGGGCAAGTGAAACCCCAGCCGCACCATACGGATTACGTGATTGACGGCGGCGTTGCAGATGTTCAGCGTCTGAGTGTAAACATGACGAGACGACCTCGGTACGACGGAGAACACGAATGGTGTCCACCGATTCCAGCAGTCCAGGCCGCTTCGCGCCGGGCCGGCGCAAGGGGTGAACCATGACCGCCTTGGACAACGCGCCTGACCCGAAGAGACAGGCGTACCGCTATGCCGCCTTCATCAGCTACCGCCACGTCGACGCGGATCGCCGCTGGGCCAAGCGACTGCACGCCGCCCTGGAGACGTACCGCGTCCCGTCGCACCTGGTCCGCCACATGGGCGTCCGCCCGCGGGTCGGACGGGTCTTCCGCGACGAGGAGGAACTGCCCGCTTCTGCCGACCTCAGCCACGAGATCGAATCCGCCCTGCAACAGTCGGAGTTCCTGATCGTCGTCTGCTCGCCGCAAACGCCGCAGTCGCAGTGGGTGAACAAGGAGATCCTTCGCTTCCGCGAGATGGGACGCGACGGGAGGATCCTGGCCCTGCTGATCGAGGGCGAACCGGGCGAGGCCTTCCCGCCCGCGCTGCTACGGGTGCGGAAAGTCGTCCCCGGCGCCGACGGGCGGACCACGCAGCAGGAGGAAGAGGTCGAACCGCTGGCCGGCGACGTCCGACCCACCCGGACCGAAAGCCCCCGCTGGCTGTGGCGGATGGCCAGGCTCCGCCTGCTGGCGTGCATTCTGGGCTGCCGCTTCGCCGACCTCCGCGATCGCGACCAGGAGCGCCGCGCCCGCCGCCGGGCGATCTGGGGCGGAGCGATGACCGTGCTGGCGGTCCTGATGGGCCTTTTGACGGTCTTCGCCGTCGTCCAGCGCAACGCCGCCCGCCAGGCCCGCCTCCAGGAATCCCTCCAGCGCCAGCGGGCGGAAAGAGCCCTCGCCGGGGAGACTGCCCAACGCAAGCGGGCCGAGACCAACCTGTACTTCAACCTCATCCCCCAGGCGTATCGGCAGTTCGTGGACAACGACGTCCGGCACGCCGCCCAGAGCCTCGAGTTCTGCCCCGCCGACCTGCGAGACTGGGAATGGCGATACCTCGCTAACCTCTGCCATACCGAATTGCGGGTCTTGCCCAGCGGAAACCTCTTGGCCCCCAGCCTCGCCTTCAGCCCGGATTCCCAAACCGTGGCCATCGCCGACGGGCTGCAAGGCCTGAAACTCCTGGACGCCGCGACCGGGACAACCCGACGTGCCCTGCTGCCTCCGGGCAACGGCGCCTGTTGTGTGGCCTTCAGTTCGGACGGCCGCTGGATTGCCGCCAGCAGTGGGAAGGCCCTGACCGTATTGGACGCCGCCTCCGGAAGCGTGCTGTGGACTCGTAATGACCATCCCCTGACCATACGCCGTGTCGCCTTCAGTCCCGACGGTCGCTTGCTGGTGTCCTGCGATGGAGAACACTTGTTTGATGTAAGCAGCCGCCTCCCGAAGGCCACGCTGAAACTGTGGGACGCACAGACCGGACGGGAAATCGCCTCGCGCCACGGACACGAGGTTTCCATCGACGCCGCCGCATTCAGCCCCGACGGCCGGTTCCTGGCCACCGCGGATAGCGGCGGTCTCATCCAGTTGCGCGACGGGCGGACCGCCGAGGAGATTCGCCCCCTGCGGGGGCACCGCTTGTGGGTGTCGGCGCTGGACTGGACGCCTGACAGTCAGTGGTTGATTTCCGCCAGTGGGGACGGAAGCGTGCGATGGTGGGATCCGCAGGGCGCCCGGGAGGGACGGATGATCCAGGCCGACGTGGGCGCTGTCAACGCATTGTGCATCAGTCGGGACGGGCGCAGCATCATCACGGGGGGAGATGACCGCGCCGTGCACGTCTGGGACGCCTCCAGCGGGAAGCAGATCACCGCGTACCGCGGGCACGAAAAGAAGGTACGGGCGGTGGCGCTTAGCCCGGACGGCGCCGTCATCGCCTCCGCGGGAGATGAGGGTGTCTTGCGGATGTGGGATGCCCACCGGAACCAGCAGGCCGCCGTCCTCGGCGATAACCCCTACGGGGTCTCCGCGGTGGCGCTGTCGCCGGGAAACGACCGCCTCGCCCTGGCCAGTTATGACCAGGTGAAAGTGTGGGACCTGGGCGCCTGGAAGGTCGAAGCCCAATGGACCGCCAACCGTGGGATCGAAGTCCGCTCTCTGGCCTTCAACCGCGACGGGACTCTCCTGGCGGTGCCCGATGGGACGCAGGTCAACCTGCGCCATGCGAGTGACGGGTCCCGGGCAGGCTGTCTCGAAGGCAATCAAGATATCATCCTCAGCCTCGCATTCGACCCCTCCGGTTCGCGGATCGCCACGGGAAGCCGGGACGGGACGGGACGAGTATGGGACGTCAAGACTTGCAGGGCGATTCACACCTTCACGGGGCACAGCGCAAGCGTGTTGGCCGTCGCCTTCAGCCCCGACGCCCGCCACGTCGCGTCAGCCTCGCACGATGCAACGGTGCGAATCTGGGACCTCCAGAACCCCAACCATCCCGTGGTGATCGTGCGGAGCCCCGAGGGCCAGAACGGCTGCGTCGCCTTCAGCCCCTCGGGGCGGCATGTCGTCTTCGGCGATGGCGAGCAAGTCAAGGTCTGCCGCGCCGATACTGGGCAGGAGACGCTCGCCCTGCTGGGCCACACCAGGGCCGTGACCGGCGTCGCCTTCAGTCTCTCCGGGCGGCGGATCTTCTCCTGCGGGAAGGACAAGACCGTTCGGGTCTGGGATGCAACCACCGGCCGCGAGATCCTGACCCTTCATGGACACCTGGCGCAAGTGAACGGCTTGGCCGTGAACTCGGGCGTGCTGGCCTCGTGCAGCGAAGACAAGACCGTACGGATATGGGATGCGTCCGCAACGAGGCTCGGGGCCTCCACAGAAGGCCTTCAAGTTCCGGGTGCCGCGGATGAGGCCAACCCCTCCGGGCAGGCGACCTCCCAGCCCGCGGAGGGGTTCAATCCATTCGAATCGCCCACCAAGAGGCCGGGCCGGCCCGCGGTGCGGTGAACAGGCGGTGTCGACGTCGGGTGTTGATCTGGGATGAAGGAGCGGATAAACGTGGGGCAATCGCGGACCCTTGCGGCGGGGGAAGCGATGAATGTCTGACGAGGTCTGGCCATGACAGCCCAGTTCGAGGACGAGTTTCGCCTGCGGGGCGAGGTGTGGTCGCTGATCGGCATGAGCGGCTCGGGCCTGTTCGACCCCGCCGACCACGGCATCCGCGTCGAAGGCCACTGCACCGCCTGCTACCGCGGCTTCGTCTGCCGCTACGACATCGACGACGAGGGCATCTTCCTCGTCCAGCTCCTGGTCATGGGCCCGCGGGGCGCGACGTTCCCCGCCCTGGGCGGCGTCCAGCCCGTAGCGTCCGGGCAGCTCTTTGACGCCGTCTACGACGACCTCCGCCTGGCTGTGCCCTTTGACGGCGGGCTGCTGCTGGGGCGGGAGTTCATCCGCGACCTCTACGTCCACATGGGCTTTCAGAAGCCACACGCGTTCGGCCAGGTCCGCGAGCTGATCTTCACCAAGGGCTGCCTCCGGCGCGAAGCCGACCACAGCGACCTCTTCCGCGACCTGCGGCAGCGGATGTCGCGCATGCAAAACGGCGACGAGGCCGACCGCGACTCTGTCGGCGACTGGATCGCCTCCTGCTTCGACGTCGATTACCGCACCTGGCCGATCCTCCGCGACCCCGACACCGTGCTGGCCGGCCAGGCCAGGCCCTACATGCCGCAGGAATAAGCCGGCCGTCTCCGCGCCGATGTCGTGCAGCAAACGGCGGACCCTTCGATCGCGACTCGGGCCGGCCAAGGCTTGCCGTTCGGCGGCGTTATCCCATCTATGGTTTCGCCGCGCGGGATCGCGAGCGCCGCCGGTGGTTCCGCGGTCTCTCTCGCCTGTCGAAAGTCCGTCGAGGCGTCAGGGCAGAACCGGCTCGGGCACGTCCACCACCACCCGGAACCCTGTGTCGTCGTTCCCCCGATCTGGAGAAGTTATCGCGCGGCTTGCGGAGCGACAGTTCGCGGCCGGTTCATGCCAGCACCCGCCGCGCATGATCCGGTAGACATATCCGGCCCGGCGGGGATCGAACGACTTGGAGAGGGTGTAGATTTCGTATTGGCCTTCGGCGGCGCACCATTCGGACACGTTGCCGTGCGTGTCGTACAGGCCCCACGAATTGGGCTTTCTCTGGGCGACCGGATGGATGCCGCTCCTGTTTCCGTCGTACCAGGCGTAGTTCTTCAGGTCCTTCTCGTCATCGCCGAAGAAGAACCGCGTCTTCGACCCCGCCCGGCAGGCGTATTCCCATTCCGCCTCCGTGGGCAGGCGGAACGTCCTGTTCGTCTTGGCCGACGCCTTCCGGCAGAACTCGATCGCGGCGTTCCACGAGACCATCTCCACGGGTTTCTGGCGGGCCCGGCCCTTGCTGGGGTTGGTGCCTGTGACGGCTGCGTACTGTTCCTGTGTGACCTCGCACGCGCCTATGTAGAAAGGCCGGGCGATCGTTACCTCGTGTTGGGGGCCTTCATAGGGCTGGTGTCCTTTCTCGTTCTTGGGACTGCCGATCAGGAACTTGCCCGCGGGGGCCAGGACCAGCGGGATCTTCACGCCCCGCCCCAGGTCCAGCGCGAGCGTCCTGGGCGGCGGGCCGAGGTCCGGGGCCTTCTTGATGATCTCATCCAAGAGCATCGAGACCTTCAGGCGGGTGGCGTCTCCGGCGGCGTGAAGCGTCAGAAAGCGTTCGCAGCACGCCTTGGCCCTGGCGAACAGGATGACCTGGCTGGCGGGCGGGGCCTTGCCCGCCTGCTCCGCGTACCAGGAAGCCAGTTCCATGCAGGCGCGCTCGTCCAGTTTGTCCACGGGCCTGGCCGCCAACGGCACGAACTTCCGCAGATCCTCGTTCAGGTCGGGCGTCACCAGCCTGGCCGCCTCCGCCGGGTCTTTGAATTCCCCCAGGTACGCGACGATCAGTTTCGTCCTGGTGTTGATGTCCTTGGGATTGGCTGCGAGGGCGGCCTTCATCGCGGCCAGTCGAGCGGCGGCCTCGGGGGCCAGCCCGCTCTGCGCGGTCTTGCCCGATTGGGCCCGGGCGGATGCCGCCGCGCAGACAGACAGGCACAGGGCCGCCGTCTGGAGCAGGACGTTCGCGGTCGATCGTCTCATGCACGTGTCCTTTCGTCTGCCTGCGAGAACGAAGTCGTCACGCCGCAGTTGTCCTGCGGCTATCGGGGGCGGAGAGTGACGATGCTGTCCTGTCAAACGGGAAACATGACGCTGACTTGCAGACCAGTCGCGATCGACGTTGTGCGCTTGGCCGATGACACGGTGCGTCCTTCGGAGTCGTCGTCGGTTCGGGCCAGCGCGGACCTCCCTGAACAGGCCGTCGAGTCGAAAACCCGCTGCACGTCGGGTGGGCGAGCGGACACGGTATGAGGGCTCAGCGCTTCTTTCCCTTACGCCGAGGTCGCGAAGCCCCGGCCGGCTCATCCCCGTTCGACGGCCCCTGACCGGGCGAGCCGACGACTGCCTCGACTTCCGCTTCCTCGGCGGGGGCGGGCGCTTCGTCCGGGCTGCTCGCTTCCGCTTCCTGTTGCCGCGGGGCGGCCGCTTCCGCATGCGGGGCAGGCTGCGCCGACAGGCTCTCCTCGTTCGGCTCGTCGGCGTGGCGTTGTGGAATGGGCTTGTGCAGGTTGGGCCAGACGCGATCGACGGGGTTGTCCGTCAGGTCGCGGAGCAGGCGCTGGACGATCTCGGCCTGTCCCACGTCCGAGCCCTTGAGTTCGGTCAGGATGGCCCGGCAGGCGGCCAGGGCCCGCCCAGCCGTGGCGCGGTAGGCGTATTCCTCTTCGAGGCGGCGTTCTCGTCGATACTGGGCGGCGCAGAAGGCCAGCGCGGAGGTGACCGGCACGCACACGCCCAGGACCAGGACCACCGCCAGTTGCCAGCCCGCCCCGATCAGGACCGCCGGTAGGACCCCGCCCAGCAACAGGGCCGACGAGACGGCGACGGTCAGCATCCAGCGTCCCCATCGCCGCCGGTTGCGGGCGGCGTCGGCGTGGCGGTCGTCGAATTGCGAGGCCAGCCCGCACTCGGTGGCCTGGCCCATGATCGTCCTCATGCGGGCGTGGAGTTGGCTGTTGCGGGCGACCAGTTCGTCGGTGCGGCTGTGCACGTCCTCGAGCGTCCGCTCGACGCGGTCGCGGAGGTCGCCCACGACGGCCTGCGAGTCCTCGCGGGCCTGGGCCAGTTCCTGGGCGTGGCGGTCGATCTGGGCGGAGAACTGGCTGACCTGCTGGTGCGCCTGGCGGATCTCGTCGGCCGTCTGGACGGTCGAGGCGGCCGCCGAGGCCGCCTGGGCGGCTGACTCCCGCGCAGCCCCCAGCGCCTCGGAGGCCTGGTGGACCATCTCCCGGCCCTGGTTCAGGCGCTCGCGGAACTCCTGTTCCTGGGCGGCCAGATGCTCGCGCAGCTCCGCCAGCGCCTGCTCCTGGCGCTGCATCGCCTCCAACAACTCGCCGCTGCGGCAGGCATTGTCGTCCGCCTGCGCCCGGCTGGTCTGGGTCTGCTCGGCGGCCTGGCGGGCGGCCTCCACCTGGGCGGTCAGCCGGGCGTGCAGTTCGCCCCGCGACTGCTCCAGGGCGGCCATCTGGGCCTCGATCAGGCTCACCGCGTCGGCGTGGCGCTGCGCGAACGCGCCCGACAGCGACTGGATGTTCCGTTCGAGCTGCTCGACGCGGTCGCTGGCCGAGGCGGTGTAGTCCAGGCGCGCCTGGGCCTTGGCCTGGAGGTCGATCGCCGACTCCAGCAACTCCGCCAGGCGCTGCGCGTCGCTGCGCGCGTTGCCCAGCCGCTCCTGGAGCTGCGAGGCCGTCTGCTCGGCCGACTGGGCGGCCGCCTGAGCGGATTTGTCCGCCTGGGCGGCGGCCTGCTCGTGCTGGCCGCTCTGGCGCCCCGACTCGTCGCACTGCCGGGCGAGCTGGTCCAGGCGGGCGGCGACCTCGCCGGCCGACGCCACGAAGCCCTCCAGCCGTCCGGTCGCGTCCTGGCGCGCCTGGTCGACGTCGCCGCGTGCCTGGTCGATGGCGCCGAGGGCTTCCTGGCGGCGCTGGTCGTATTGCTGCGACAGCGACCGCAGGGCCTGCTCGATCTCCTCGCATCGCGCCGCCGCCCCGCCCGCCAAATCCAGGCGCGAACGGACCTGGGCCTCCAGCTCACTCGCGGCGAGTTGGAGGGCCTTGAGCTGCTCGGTCATCTGGATGGCCGCGGCGTGCTGCTGGCGCGAGTCGGCGGCGTACTGCTCGCTCTGGACGCGTGCCTCGCCCGCGGCCCGGGCGGACGCCTGCGAGGCGCCGGCGTTCTCCGCGGCGTCGGCCTGTGCCTGGCGGCACTGCTCGCGAAGGGCCTGGGCGTCCTGGTCCGACTGGGCGGCCCGCGCCACGTGGTCCGCCAGCGCGGCCGACGCTTCCGCCGCCGCCTGGTCCACCGCCGACCGCGCCTGGGCGAGCGCCTCCAACGCCTGGGCGCGCTTCTGCTCGAACTCGCCGGCCAGCGACTTGAGCGACTGCTCCATCTCCAGCGAGCGGGCCACCGATTGCCCGGCGGTCTCCAGCCGCGTGCGGGACTGGACCTCCAGGTCCTTCGACGAGGTCAGCAGGGCCTTGAGTTCTTCCATCGCCTCGGCCGAGCGGGCGAGCTTGTCCTCAATGGCCTTGGCGGACTTGTCCGCGGAGCGACGCGCCGTCGCCGCCGACTGCGCGGTCTGGCGGACGGCGTGAAGCTGCTCGTCCGTCTGGCCCGCCAGCGCCTGGGCCTGCTCGCGGGCGGCGCGGATCTCCTCGACCACGCCGCGGGCGGCCGACTTTTGTTCCTCCAGGTCGGCTGCCGCCTGCTCGTGCGTCCGGTCGATCTCCGCCAGGGCGGCCTCGCCGGCGGCCTTCGCCTCGGCCTGCTGCTGCGCGCGGTCCTCGACGATCTGCTTGCGTGTCTGGTCGATGGCAGCCAGGGCGTCGTCGACGGCCTGGCAGGCGTCCTTGTGGCGTTGGGAGAACGCCCCAGCCAGGCCGGCCAGTTCGCGTTCGAGTTGCTCGATCCGTTCGGCCGTGCCGGTGGTCGTCTCCAGGCGGGCCTGGGCCTGGGCCCGCAACTGGGTGGCGGCGTCCAGCAGGCCTCGGAATTCCTCCAGCACGCCCTGCGCGTCGGCCAGGCGGAGGCGAGCCTGGGCGGCCGCTTCGTCGACCGTCTGGGTCGTGGCGGCCAGCGCGGCGGCGGTCTGCTCCGCCGAGGCGAGCTGGCGGGCGGTCTGCTGGGCGAGGTCCTCGGCCTGCGCCTGCTGCGCGGCGACGTCCTTGACTCCCTGGCGGGCGGCGGACAACTCGTTGGCCAGCGCCTGTTCGTGCTGGGATCGCTTCTGGTCGAGCTGGGCCAGCACGGCGTCGGCGGCAGCCAGCGCTTCCTCGTAGCGCTTGCGGGCGGCCTGGGCCTGCTGGGCGATCTGGGCTTCCACCTCGCGGGCCTGGGCGGCGGCCTGGGCGGCCTCGTCCCGGGCCGCCTGGGCGGCGGCCTGGGCCTTCTCGCCCGCGGACTGCCTGGCCTGGAGGTCCTTGAGGGTCTGCTCGGCCCGCTGGAGGCGCTTGGCCAGTTCATCGGCGGCTGCCTGGGCCTTGTCCCGCGCCTGGGCCACCTCCTGTCCGGCGGCCTGGACGGCCTGGAGCTGGGCGCGGGCCTGTTCGGCGGTCTGCTGGGCGGCATCCTGATGCCCGTCGATCCGGTCGAGCAGGGCCTGCGCCTGCTCGATGCGGGCGGCGAGATCGGAGGCCATCTGGCGGTGGCGGGTCTCGATCTCGGCGGCGAGGCGGTCGAACTGGGTCGTCGCCTTCTCGCTCGTGCGGGCCAGGGCCTCGCTGCGGGCCTGCATGTCCCTGGCCGCGGCTGCGGCGGCCTGCTCGGCCGCCTGCGCGCCCTGGCGGCAGGCCTCCTTGACCTGTTGGAGCCCGCTCTGCCCGGCCTGGGCGATGGTGTCGGCGTTGCTCTTGGCCTGCTCGTCCACCTTGTCGATGTCGCGGAGGACGTCGTTGAGCTTTCGCTGGAGGATGAGGGCGACCTGTCCGAGCTTGTTGGCGTCGAGGGCGGCCGCCATCACGCCGTACTGGAGGCAGAGCCCGTAGAGGGAGTCGACCGCGCGGACGATGGGGAGGATGCGGGCGGCGTCGGGCTGGGCGGGCAGGCCCTGGAGGGCGTCGATGGCGTCCTGCACGTGTCCGGCCACCGCGTTGACCGCGGTGAAGGGCAGGCCGCGGAAGTCGTCCTTGCGCAGGACGCCCTCGAGATTGAACAGGAAGCCCTTGAGGGCGCGCAGGGCCACCTCGACTTCTCCCAGCTCGCGGGGCGGGTCCTGGGCCAGGGCCCGCTGCATGTCCACAAACCTCGACTCGAACAGCTCCCGCAACTGGGCTATCTGCATCTTCATCGCGACTCTCCACAAAGGCTGCGTCCGAGAAGCAAAACGCTCGGTGCCACGCTTGGCTTTCAGCTATCCGCTTTTGGCGGTCGGCGGGAGCGCGCGGAAACGGGGAAGGGGCCGCCTTCGGCACCTCCCGTGCTTCTGGCGCAAGCTGAAGCTGGCGGCTGAAGGGGCCGCCAACTCCTCTTATCGGCGATTTGCCCGCCGCCGCCGTACGGGAAATCCGTGACAGGTCTTGCCCGCGGGGCTAGAATACCCGCGCCCCAATAGGTTCGGGAGCGCACACGAGAGTCCATCCCTGAAAGGAGACACCATGAGTGCCGAACGGGTGACGCGGTCGATGTTTCTGGTGGCTTGTGCGGCGGTGCTGAGCGCGGCCTGCGCGGGCTGCCTGCCGGTGGAGCTGAGCGTCTCGCCCCAGGGCGAGTTCCTGATCCCGCGACAGGAGGGTTTCGTCCTGCTGGACCCGGCCAAGTCGCAGGCCAAGGTGCTGGCGGGCGCCGAGGGCGGCGAGCCCGCGTTCGCGGTCTTCGCCCCGGGCGGGGGCGAGTTCCTGGCCGTCCGCAAGACCGGCGGCGGGTTCAGCGTCTCGCGCATGGGGCGCGAGGGCGCAGGCAAGGAGATCTTCAGCGGCAGCAATCTCACCTACGCCCGCTGGAGCCCGGACGCCAAGAAGGTCAGCCTCACGCGCGTCAGCGACGATCAGAACGAGACCGTCAAGGAGAACCTGCCCGAACTGATCGTGGTCGACGCGGGCGGCGCGGGCAAGAAGACCGTCCTGAGCGGGTGCAGCGTGATCCATCGCTGGACGGCGGACAGCGCGAGCATCCTGGCCGTCCAGATCACGGCGAAGGAAAAGGAGAAGGACCGCTACATCGGACAGATGGTGCTGGTGGGGGCGGCGGACGGTGCGATCAAGCCGGTCTGCTCGGTGGTCAGCGAGAAGAAGATGTTCCTGGACCTCTCCGCCGACGGCAAGAAGGCGCTGATCGTGGCGGCCAAGCTGGGCAAGGCGGACGAGAAGCTGACCGTGGGCGACGAGTCGTCCAGACTGTTCGAGGTGACCCTGGCCGACGGGTCGTTCCGGCAGGTGCGCGACGAGGCCGTCTACGCCCTCTACTCGCCCAAGGGCGACCAGGTGCTGGTCGGCGCGCGGGGCGAGGACGGGCTGCTCACGCTGGCGGTCGCTGACTCCGCCTTTGCCAAGAGCACCATCGTGGCCCGGGACGCCGCCAAGTCCGCCGGCGACGGGCCCGACTCGGTCGACATCTACCCCGGCTGGGTCAACGACAAGACCGTCCACTACCTCCGCCGCCGGGCCGTCTTCGGCACCCAGGGAAAGAACCTCCAACTGGTCACCGTGGGGGCCGACGGAAAGGGCCTGGCGAACCTCCAGCCGGTCATCGGCTCGGCCCTGAAGGACTGAGCGACCCCTCCATTCCAGATCGCGCCGGGAGCAGGGACGAAGCGTTCGCCCCTGCTCCCGTCGCGCGCGGCGCGAGTCAGCGGCTGTAGGCGCCCAGGTCGCCCTTGCCGGCGAGCTTCCGCTCGCGGGTCTGCAGCGGGTGAACGTACTCCAGCAGCGGGCCGTCCAGCGCCTTGCGGAGTTCGTCATCCGCCGGGGAGCCCGCAGCCGTGACGGCGGGGTCCGCGGCCCGCAGGCGATAGTCGCCCTTGTCCGGCGCGACGAAGGGCGGCTGGTGGTCCGGCGGGGCGAGGATCGTTCCCGTCAGGAAGGCGATGCCGTCCCCCGCGAAGCCGGCGGACAGGTAGTTGGTCTTTCCGCGCGCCGCGTCGCGTGGCTGGGCGCCCTTGGACGGCTGGAGGAGCTTCTGTCCGTTCTGGCGCTGCCCGCCGTTCCAGACGATGTTGTTGACGATCCTCGCCCGCGCGCGGGGCGCCGACAGGTCCGCCACCGCGCCGATGTACGGCGTGACGATCGTGTTGTGCACCAGGTACAGCGTGCCGTCGTGCCCCTTGCCCCCGTCCTGCCCGAAATGGATCACCGCCCGGTTGCCCTTGCACGCGCGGGCCTTGACGATCACGCAGCCGGCCACCACCGCGTCGCTGCCTGGCGCCGACGTGTCACCCTGCCCGTCCACCAGGTCCATCTCGCGATTGGACGAATCGTGCACGTAGCAGCCCAGCACGCGGGTGAGGTGGGCGCGGCTCTTGATGTTGTGGCCGGTCACGCTGGAGTGGATCTCGCAGCCGCGCAGCGTCACGCTCGTGCCGCCCAGGTACAGGTTGTGGTTGTAGCCCGGGTGGCGGGTGGTCCCGTTGGAGCGGATCAGGCACGACTCGATGAGCTGGTTGCGTCCGGCGGCCTGCGTGCCGTTCCCGTTCGACATGATGCCCATGTCGTTGTCGTGGATGTCGCAGTTGCGGACGGTCACGTCGTTGGCCTGGTTGATCCGCACGCCTGCGCCGTTGAACGAGCCGTTGCGGGCCCCGTACAGCTCGAAACCCTCGAGCACGCACCCGTCGGCGCCCGGGTTGAACTGCACGATCGCCCGGGGCGTCCGCCCGCGCCCGCTGTAGTCGAATCCCTGCCCGCAGAGCTTGATCCGCTGCGCCCCGACGGCGCGGATCGTCAACCGGGGACGGTCCACGTAGAGGGCGACCTTCTCGTACGTCCCGTTGCCGGGGCCCGGATGGACCCGGATGACATCGCCCGCGCCCGCCCGCGCCAGCGCGTCCTCGATGCGCTTCAGCGGTTTATCCGCCCCCACGTCAAGCTCGGCTGCTCCGCATGCCGCCGCCATCGCCGCCACCGCCGCCGCCATCGTCAGACGAATCGTCATCGCAGGTTCCTCGTGTCCGCGGGTGAAGGGTCCGGTCCGTACCGCCACACGGCATAACGCCGAAGGCGGGGCAAGCTCATCTCCGGCGTCAGATGATTCCCGCCGGGACGGCCTCCACTTGGCGGGTCAGAGGCAGCGTCTGACGGCAGAGGCACAGGACCGCCCCCTCGCCGATCGGCTGCTTCAAGTGCGCGAGATCCGCGAATGGCTGGGCCAACTCGCCATTTCACAGAGCTTCCGAAAATATGCATTCAGAATGCATATTGCCCGGATGATGCGCAAAGGTCGCATTGGGAGCAGTTTAGAAATGGGGCCTCTCAGGCGAACCACGTGCGCCAGTCGTCGCCGAGGTGGTACTTGGCGACGTGATGGGCCATGGTCTTCTGGCACTCGCAGGGCGACTGGGAGGGCGGGGGGACGGCCGAGGCGATGCGGTGGATGATCTCGCCCAGCGAGCCGACGGCCGAGGCGAGGCGGTCCTGCTCGGACTTCTGTGTGAGCCCGCCGAAGAGGTCGCCCGCGGCGAAGGGGCGATGGCGGCTGCCCGTCTCGGCGTAGTTGACGATGTAGCAGACGGCCGCGAAGCACAACTGGAGTTCCTTGGCCAGGAACGCCTCGGGGACGAAGGCGTGGGTGGCGATCTCGGCGCCCGCGCCGGCCAGCAGGCGGATCTCGGCCGGGGTCTCCATTCGCGGGCCTTCGCTGACGGCCGCCGTGCCCGTGCCGTGGCAGACCAGCCGCATGTCGTGGAGGACCTCGCCCGCCAGGCGTCGCAGCGTGGGGCAGAAGACGGGGAACTGGCGAAGGAAGCCCAGGGGCGAGTTCTCGAAGAAGGTCTTGGGTCTCAGATAGGTGTGGTCGACGAGGTCGCTGAGGATGACCAGGTCGCCGACGGCGTAGTTGTGGGTGATAGCCCCGCCAGGCCCCCAGCCCAGGACGTACTGCACGCCGAGGTCCTTGAGGGCGTAGAGATTGGCGCGGTGATTGACCCCGCCGCGGCGGGCGAGGTCGCCGGCTGTGCCGGTCCCGTAGCGGGGCAGCAGGTAGAAGGGGACGTCGGCGGACTCGATGAGGAACATCTCCCCGCTGGCGCCCAGCGGCGTCTGGCGCGGCTCGACGCGCCGCCCCGCGATGCGCCGCTCGTCCCACGGGCGGAAGATCTCTTCACCGGCGATACATGCGAACGTCGCAGACATTGGTCAATCGTCCCTCGCCGCGACCTGGGCGGCCCAGACCGGGCCCGCCGGAGCGACTCTGCCGCCGCGACGGCGACATTGTCGCGGATGCCAAAGAAAAGGTCAAGAGAATGCCCGATGAATGCCCGATGAACCCAAGGACCGAATGATCACGTGGCGAGAACCACGTCCGGGCTTTGGAAACCGACAACCAGCAACTAGAACTCGTATCGCGGGCTGCCGGATATGTCGACGGAGTAGAACTGTCCGGGCACGAGCCGGACCTTGTTGAGCGCCCCGGCGAAGCGATTCTGCAACTCGCTCAGCAGCCCGCCCATCAGCAGCGTCTGGAGTTGGAAGCGATGCGAGGCCGAATCCACCACCACCGTCAGCGTTCCGCGGTTGAAACTCTCCAACGCGGTGTGCTCGCGGATGCAGTCGGGGATCAGCTCGTCCCACACCTGGGCCAGTTTGCCCAGTTGTTTGACTCGCTTGGCCAGCGTGTATTTCATCAAGGACTGCAGCGGCTGGCCCAGCAGGGCCGAGCGGTCCGGCATCTGCCGCTGAAGCCAGATGGTGCGCAGTTGAGCATCATCCATGACCGTCACTCCCGAAGGGTCCGCCTGGCCTTGCATCCATGACGTTCTTTGAAAGGCCCGCGAGCCCTGACACAGGGGAACCTACCATCACCATCGCCCAAGGCGAAGAAAAAACTTGAAGAAAACGCGACGAGAACCTTCTGAATCTCCCATAGGTCCTCGACCGGTCCGATCCCGCGGCGGGCCGGTCAGCCCAGGTCCACGGGCATGAGGACGTAGACGAAGTCGTTGCCGGCCCGGATCATGGCGGGCTTGTTGCCCGCGTTCATCTCGAAGCTGATCTGGTCGGTGCCCGCCACCCGCAGGGCGTCCAGGAGAAACACGGGGTTAAACGCGATGTCGACCGGCTCACCTTCCAGCGTGATCGGGCAGGTCACTTCGGCCTCGCCCGCCTCGGGCGCCCGGCTGGAGAGGGTCACCTGGTCGCCCTGGAAGCTCAGCCGCACGCCGCGCGACTCCTCGTTGGTCAGCAGGGCGGCCTGGCGGATGCGGTGCTCGAAACGCCCGGTGTCGATGGCGGCCTTGCGGTTGGCCTCTTTGGGGATCACGTCGCCGTACTTGGGGAAGTTGCCCTGCACCAGCGAGCTGACCAGCACCGCCCGCGAGGTCCGCACCAGCACCTGATTCTCCTCGATCTTGACGTCGAGGGTCTCTTCGGCCGAGCCGCACACCCGCTGGATCAGCGACATGAGCTTGGCCGGCACGATCGCCCGGACGTCGCGCCCGGCGGCCTTGGGCAGCGAGCCCTTGGCCATCGCCAGGCGGTGCCCGTCGGTGGCCACGAGCTGGAGCTTCTTGCCCGAGGCCTCCCACAGCACGCCGCTGATGGCATAGTGGCTGTGGGCCTTGGCCGTCGCGAACAGCGTCTTGCCGATCATCTCGCTCAGGGTGGCCGAGGCCACCTGGAAGTCCGCATCCTGGGCGAAGTCCGCCACCGCGGGGTACTCGGAGGGATCGTAGCCGAACACCTTGAACCGGCTGCCCGAGCCGCGGACCATGATCGAGTCCTTCTCTGTCTGGATGGTGAGGCTTTCCTCGTCGCTGGACTCGCGGACGATGCCGTTGAGCCGGTCGGCCGGGACAAGCGCCTCGCCCTCCTGCTCGATCTGCACGGCCGTCACCTGGTAGCGCGCACCCGCCTCCAGGTCGGTCGCCATCAGGGTCAGGACGTTGTCGGCCGCCACCAGCTTGACGCACTGTAGAACGGGCTTCGGGGTCCGGCTGACCACAATGCTTCCCACCAGCGTCAGGGCTTCCTGCAGCGCTGCCGTCTGTGCAATGACCTTCATGTGCGTGCCTTCCTTGTGTCTATTTGGGCCACGTTATACGCCCTTTGACGGGGCGTTGCAAGAGATAACGTATGCAAAAGGCGAGGCGGGCCGGCCCCGGAGACGCTACAGCTTCACCCGCCGGTTCTGACGGAGTTCCCGGCACGTGTAGAACGTATCGCGCCACTGCACGCCGCCGCGGCGCAGGCCCATTACCGTCATGCGAACCATTCCGGCCGCCATCACCAGCACGCTCGCCGGCCAGTACAGCAGCGCCCGCAGGGGGATGCCCGCCCACTGACCCGCGCCGGCTGTGCCGGCGACGGCGCAGCCGACCATCACGGTCCCGCCGCCCAGCATCGCCCAGGCCCACGCCCCGCCGCCCAAGGCCGCCCAGACCGCCCCGCCCAACAGCGCCGCGGGCGGGGCCCACTCCAACGCCAGCAGCATCACCAGCGTCATCGCGGCCCGCCACAGACGGCAGTCGGCGATGGGGGCGAAGCCCTTCTCCATCCCCCGCATCATCTGGGCGATCGTGCTGTACCAGTGGAGGCCCAGGTATTGACGGGCGTTGCAGATCACGCACCGCCCCCCCGATCGCTTCACCATCAACCCCAGCCCCGCGTCGTCGCCGATCTCCAGCCGCAGCCACTCGAACCCCGGCGTGCGGTCCAACGCCTCGCGCCGGACCAGGTTGAACGCCCCCACGCCCATGTACGCCTTGGATCGCGGGTCGCCCACCGCCCAGAACCGCATCCGCATGTTGAGCTGGCGCAGGAACGTCGCGATCATTGCCGTCAGCAGGCCGCCCGTCGGCCACAGGCCCGGCAGGGCGGCCAGCAGGTCCAGGCGGTCCCGCTCGCACCAGGCCACCGCCCGGCGCAACACGTCGCCGGAGAAGTGCACGTCGGCGTCGGTGAACAGGACGTACGTCCCGTCGCAGGCCTCCAGGCCCCGCTGGAGGGCGTGCACCTTGCCCAGCCAGCCCGCGGGCAGGTCCCGCAGGTGGACGGCTGCGACCCGCGCGTCGCGGCCGGCCAGGTCGTCGATGATCTCGCCGGTGCGGTCCTCGCTGCGGTCGTCCACCAGCACGATCTGGAGGTTGGGGTAGTCCTGCTCCAGCAGCGACTGCATGGCCGTGGCGATCGAGTCTTCCTCGTTTCGAGCGGCCACCACCACAGACAGTCGCGGCCAGCTTGTCGGCGGCGTCGCCTCCACGTTGCACAGGCGGGGCACCTTCCGCACCGTCTGGACGGACGCGTAAAGGGCGTACAGCCAGTACAGGACCGCCACGCCCAGCCACGCGCCCAGCAGGATGTACGCGCCCAGCATGGGGGGGATTCTACGCTGCCGGGCTCGCGGCGCAAAAAGAAAAGCCCACCCCTCAGGGGTGGGCTTTGACTGGTTGTTACTGGCTACAGGCTGCTGGGTGCCGACTACTAACGTCAGCGGGCGTCGAAGGTCCGCAGGAACTCGTTGTTGGACTTGAAACGTTCCAGGGCCTTGAGCAGGGCGGGCATTTCCTCGTCGACGTTCAGGCCGCTCAGGAACCGCCGCAGCATGTGCATCTTGGGCAGTTGCCAGGGCTCGACCAGCAACTCTTCCTTACGCGTGCCCGACTGCGGGATGCCGATGGCCGGCCAGATCCGCCGCTCGGCCAGCTTGCGGTCGAGCTGGAGTTCCATGTTGCCGGTGCCCTTGAACTCCTCGAAGATCAGGTCGTCCATGCGGCTGCCCGTCTCGATCAGGGCGGTGGCCAGGATGGTCAGGCTCCCGCCGTTCTCGACCTTGCGGGCGGCGCCGAACTGGCGCTTGGGGGTCTCCAGGGCGCGGATGTCCACGCCGCCGGTCATCGTCCGCCCGGAAGTCTCGACGTGGCGGTTGTAAGCCCGCCCCAGGCGGGTCAGGCTGTCCAGCAGGACCACCACGTCCTGCCCGAACTCGGCCATCCGCTTGGCCCGCTCGATGGTGAACTCGGCCACGCGGATGTGGTTGGCCAGTTCCTGGTCGTTGTTGGAGGCTACGATCTCGGTCTTGACGCACTTGCGCTTGAAGTCGGTGACTTCCTCGGGCCGCTCGTCCACCAGCAGGATGAACACATGGCACTCGGGGTTGTTGGTGGTGATGGCATTGGCGATCTGCTGGAGCAGGATGGTCTTGCCCGAGCGGGGCGGGGCGACGATGAGCCCGCGCTGGCCCTTGCCGATGGGGCAGATCAGGTCCAGCACGCGCATCTCGATGGGCCCGCCGGGGGTCTCCAGCTTGAGCTGCGGATGCGGGTCCACCACCGTCATCTCGTTGAACGGGATGATGTCCGTGTACTCGTCAGCCGGCTTGCCGTTGACCTTGGAGATCTCTTCCAGCTTGGGTCCGCCCTTGCGCTTGGTCGGCGGGGCGACCTTGCCCTCGATGAACAATCCGGTCCTCAGCCCGCTGTGGCGGACGAAGTCCTTGCCCACGAAGACGTCGCCCGGGGTTGCCCGGTAGCCGTTCTTGGACTGGCGAAGGAACCCATACCCCTTGTCAGTGATCTCCAGAACCCCCGCTCCGATCGTGTACTCTGATGCATCATTGGGAGAAACAGAGTGCTCATCCATTGGAAACCTTCCTTATGCCTATATCACGTAGGCAGTTCACGAGGCCCGCGCGGAACCGACACGGGTTGTTGTTCAGAAATCCCAGCGCCCCTCCCGCCAGGTAGTTGTAACAGAAAATTGCAAGTTTTTGCCCGCAAGTCAAGCGGGGACAGAAAAATAATCACGAAACTCACCCCGCCGCCATTCGGCACGCCTCGGCCAGGTCGATCCGCCCCTCGTACCACGCCTTGCCCACGATGACCCCCGCACAGCCCGCCTGCTTGCAGGCGGCCACGTCGGCCAGGCTCGCCACGCCCCCCGAGGCGATCACCGGAACGTCGGTCGCCTGGACGATCCGCCCGGTCGCCTCCACGTTCACCCCGCTGAGCATTCCGTCGCGGGCGATGTCGGTGTAGACGATCGCGCCCAGCGGCCAGGACCGCACCCGCCCGGCCAGCTCCTCCGCCCGCACGGTGGACTGCTGGGTCCACCCGTGGACCGCCAGGAGCCCTTCGCGGGCGTCCAGGCCCAGGGCGATCCTGCCGGCCAGGCCGTCGCGATGAACCAGGCGCTCGAACCACTCCCAGTCGGCCAGGGCGGCCGAGCCGACCACCACGCGGGAGACGCCCAGGTCCAGCATGGCCTCGACCGCGGCGTCGTTGCGGGCGCCACCGCCCAGCTCGACGCGAAGATCAACCGTCCGCAGGACGTCGCGGACCGATTGGGTGTTGGTGGGCCGGCCCGATTTGGCCGCGTCCAGGTCCACCATGTGGATCCACCTTGCCCCGGCGGCGGCGAACTGTCCGGCCACCGCGGCCGGGTCGTCGGCGTAGGTGGTCTGGCGGTCGTAGTCGCCCCGGGCCAGCCGAACCACCTTGCCGTCACGAAGATCGATTGCGGGGAGGATTTCCATTTGCATTGCCGCGACAGGCGAGACGCCTGTCGTACCCTACAGCCTCACGAAGTTCTCCAGCAGTCGCAGGCCGACGGCCTGGCTCTTCTCCGGGTGGAACTGCGTGGCGAAGATGTTGTCGCGCCACACCGAGGAGGTGAAGCGGTAGCCGTACTCGGTGGTCGTCGCGATGACGCGATTGTCGATGGGGACGACGTGATAGCTGTGGGCGAAATAGGCGTACGACCCGCTGGGGATGCCCGTGAGCATGGGGCAGGGGCGCTCGTACTGGATCTGGTTCCAGCCCATGTGGGGCACGCTGAGCCGCTGGGCGGTGCAGGCGGAGGGGAAGTTGAACCGCACCACCTTGCCCGGCAGCAACCCCAGGCCCGTGTGCTCGCCGTTCTCGTAGGAGACGTCGAAAAGCAACTGCAACCCCAGGCAGAAGCCCAGGTAGGGCGTGCCCGCCCGCACCGCCCGCACGATGGGGTCCACCATGTGCATCTCGCGGAGCTGGGCGATCGCGTCCCCGAAGGCGGCCACCCCGGGCAGGACGATCTTGTTCGCCCGCGCCAACTCCGCCGGGGTGGTCACGATCTGGGCGTTGCCCCCTGTGCGCTCCAGGGCCTTCTGCACGCTGCGCAGATTGCCCATGCCATAGTCGATGATCGCGATCATGATTCGAAACCGCTCCGCCTCCGGAGATTGTCGATTGCTGATTTGCGATTGTCGATTGGACCGGCAACATGCTGCCGGTCGACCGTATCCGTCAGCCAATCACAAATCAGCAATCGACAATCGACAATCGCTATTGCCCGCCGGACTTGATGACGATGATCTCGACGCGGCGGTTGCGGGCCTTGCCTGTGGACGAGGCGTTCGAGGCCACCGGGCGGGTCTCGCCCATCGCCACCGTCTCGATCATGGTCGCCGGCACGCCTCTGCTTCGCAGGTGCCGCGTGACGTTCATCGCCCGGTTGGCGGACAGGTCGAGGTTGTCCTGCCACAGCTTCTTGGTCTTGAGGATCGGGTCGGTGTCGGTGTACCCGTAGACCCGCACGGGGAGCCCCGCGTAGCGAGACTTGATGGTTGCCGCGGCCTTGTCCAACTCGGCCAGGCCCTGCTTGGTCAGCGTGGCCTGCCCGGAGGGGAACAGGATGTCGCTCTCGATGGTCAGGCGGTCGCCGACCAGGCCTTCTTCCCAGTCGCCCTTGGGGGCGGGCTTGGTCTCGGGCGCCGGCCTCTGCATGGATTGCAGCCGGGCGTTGGCGGCATCCAGGGCGGCGACCATGTCGGCCTGGCGGCTGCGGGCCTGGGCCAACTGATCGCGCAGGTCCTGGTTCTGGGTGCTCAGTTCATTCATGCTGCCTTGCAATTGGGCGATCTGCTTCTTTTCCGGCTCGCAGCAGCCCAGGGTCGACAGCAACACTGCAATCAGACCAACAGCCAGGACGCCAGTTGTTTTGCGCGTCATGATCGTGTCTCCTTCCGTTCAGATAGTCCGGCTCATGCCGGCCGGGTTAATTATACTGATGCGTCGCGCCAAGGGAAGGGCGACGCAACATTTTTCCTCAGGTCGAGTTGCGCCCGCTCTGGCTAGGGCTTGGTCCGAAGCGTCCGCACGCCCCGCCGCAGCAGGCGGACCACGCCCACCATCACCGCTCCGCCCACGAGGCTCAACGCCGTCAACACCATCGTGTTGACCGTGCGGTTCTGACCGTACAGCGAGAACTGGGCGTGGTTGCCCCACTGCAGCGTCACCAGAACGACCGTCGCCAGGAGGACCAGGCCGCTCACGACCACCAGGAACCATCCCTTGATCCGACTAACCTTCATGATGCGCCCCTTTCCCTATCTTGGGCGTAAGGCAACTCGATTCCTGGATCACTAAAGTGACCAGGCCGGGTCACTTCAGTGAGCCCGGAATCGCTCGACCTGCTTGCTACCGTCCCGCCCAGACGACGAATAGCGGCTGGACGAACGCGTAAATGGCGTCGTAGAAGAGCATCACCACCAGGCTGCCGCAGGCCAGCCACGGGCCGTAGGGCAGCTCCCGCTGGCGGCGGCCCACCCACAGGTACAAGGCCCACAGCAACCCGAAGAACGGGGCGATGAAGAACGCGAGGGAAGGGACAACCCAGCCCGTGACGGCGCCGACGGCCGCCAGGATGTGCACGTCGCCCATGCCCATGGCCTCTTTGCCGAAGGCCAGCGTGCCCAGGATCCTCATGCCCCAGATCCACAGCCCGCCGATGAGATACCCGAAGATCGCGCCGAACAGCCCGCCCAGATGGCGGGCGACGTAGCCGCCGCGTCCGGGCTCGACCAGTGACAGCCAGGCCGAGCGGATCGGCGCCACTTCCGTCACCAGCACCCAGGCCGCCACGGCCAGGCCGAAGGCCGGCAGGAGGAACAGCACCTCCCGCAGGATCTCCATGCGGACGTTCACGCCGCTTTCGCGGGTGATGGCCACCGCCGTGATCCGCCGGGCCTGCTCGAGCGCTGCGCCCTTCTTCTTGCCCTTCTTGCCTTTCCTGCCTTTGGCCTGCGGCGCCGGCTCGGTCACGACCCGCTCCTGGGCGTCCAGGAAGCTGGCTTGGATCAGCCCGTAGCGCTGGAGAATGACCGACACCAGCAGCCCGAGCACGGCCCCGCACGCCATCGCCGCCGTCGACGACGAGACGCGGGGCAACACCTGGGCCGACGGCGGGTCGGCAGCGGCGGCCGCCAGGCCCAGCAGCGAGACCACCCAGCACACCTCCAGCGGAACGATCCAGTGCTCGATGTCCACCAGGGAGCAGGCCAGCAGCCCGCACAGCAGGGCGGCATGCGCGGCGTACATGGGCCAGGTGTCGCCCACGGGGCCGACGGCGTCGCGGATGTCCAGCAGGTAATAGCAGGCGTACAGCCCGCCCACCAGCAGGGCGGTGATCGCCTCGACCGCCAGGTAGCGGGGCGAAATGGAGACCTTGCAGAACCGGCAACGGCCCTTCAGCAGCAGCCAGCTCAGGATAGGGATGTTGTCGTACCAGCGGATGCCCCGCCCGCACGAGGGGCAGTGGCTGCCCGGAAAAACGATGCTCTCGCCCCGCGGCAACCGCCAGATCACCACGTTCAGAAAGCTGCCGATGCACGCACCCAACAGCAGCAGGAAGATGAGCAGGATGATTTCCATGTTGTGATCGGCAGCCCGCAGCCGGTTGTCTGGACGCAAACCGACTGACCGCTGCAGGCTGCTGGCTACTGCCTACCGGATACGTTCCTGCACGTACTGCACCACCTTGTCCGCCGGAATGCGTTCCTGCTTGAGGCTGTCGCGCTCGCGGACGGTGACGCTCTGGTCGGCGAGCGTCTGCCCGTCGACGGTGACGCAGAAGGGCGTGCCGGCCTCGTCCTGTCGCCGGTAGCGCCGCCCGACGGCGCCCTTCTCGTCGTAGAAGCTGACGAGGTTGGCCTGCTTGCAGGCCTGGTGGATCTTCTGGGCGATCTCGGGCATGCCTTCCTTCTTGACCAGCGGGAAGACGGCGACCTTGATGGGGGCCAGGGCGGGGTGGAACTTCATGACCACGCGGGTCTGCATCACGCCCTTCTCGTCGGGGGCCTGATCCTCGGTGTAGGCCTCGCAGAGGAAGGCCAGCGTCGCCCGGTCGCAGCCGCCGGAGGGCTCGATGACGTAGGGGATGAACTTCTCCTTGGTCTCGTCATCGAAGTAGGTCATGTCTCGCCCGCTGAACTTCTGGTGCTGGGTCAGGTCGAAGTCGGTGCGGTTGGCGATGCCCTCCAGCTCGCTCGTGCCGAAGGGGAACTCGTACTCCACGTCCGCGCAGGCGCGGGCGTAGTGGGCCAGTTCCTCCTTCTCGTGATTGCGCAGGTGGAGCTTGGACGACTTGAGCCCCAGGTCCACGTACCACTTGTAGCGGGCGTCGCGCCAGTACTCGTACCACTTGTCCGCTTCCTTCGGATGGCAGAAGAACTCGATCTCCATCTGCTCGAACTCGCGGCTGCGGAAGGTGTAGTTGCGGGGGTTGATCTCGTTGCGGAAGCTCTTGCCCACCTGCGCGATCCCGAAGGGCACCTTGATCCGGCTGGTGTCCAGCACGTTCTTGTAGTTGGCGAAGATGCCCTGGGCCGTCTCGGGCCGCAGGTACGCCACGGCCGAGGAATCTTCCATCGCGCCGACGAAGGTCTTGAACATCATGTTGAATTTGCGGGCATCGGTGAGTTCCTGCCCGCAGTTGGGGCAGCGCGAGGTCTGGCCCTGGGCCTGGTCGGCGCGGAACATGTTCCAGGCGAGGCTGTCGCCCTTCTCTTCCAGGCGGCGGCGCGTCTTGGAGTTGGCCTTCTCGGTGGCGGCGGCCTTGGCCTGGTCGGCGTTGTCCGCGTCCACCCCGGCCAGCAGCAGCATGTTCTCGCCGTCCTTGACCTCGACGGTGAAGACCTTGTCAGCCCGGTAGCGGGCCTTGCAGCCCTTGCAGTCGACCAGGGGGTCGTTGAAATTGGTCACGTGCCCGCTGGCTTCCCAGACACGGGGGTTCATGATGATCGAGCAGTCCACGCCCACCATGTCGTCCCGCTGGCGAACGACGGTGTTCCACCAGTGGTCCTTGATGTTGCGCTTGAGTTCGACGCCCAGCGGGCCGTAGTCCCAGAAGCCGTTGATCCCGCCGTAGATCTCGGAGGATTGGAAGATAAAACCGCGGCGCTTGCACAGCGCCACCAGTTTGTCCATCAGTTCGTTGCTGTTGTCGGCCATGGTCCTGTTTTCCGTTATCCTTTCGGCGCGCGGCGGCGCCGGATGTAAAGACGGACATCATACACGCTTGCGGGGCAAATGAAAAGCGGATGTTCCGCGGCGCGTCCGCTGTGTCTGACCTGATACTGTGGCATCAGGCAGCCAATCCGAGGCGGAGGTGCCAATAGCGGGTCCACAAGCCGCTGGCTCGGATGGCGGCCAAAGCCATCATGCCTTCGGCATTATGTTTGTCCCACCGCATCCCGGGGCCTTTCAGACGACTGGAGCATCTCCATCCGCGGGGCCACGTAGTCCTGCAATGCCTCCAACGCCTTTCGCCGGCTCCTCGAACGCATCTGACGCCGTAGCTGTCCGATCTCTTCCAACAGCCGCACCGGCCCCTCCACCAGCACCAGACCCATCATCTGCTCACGCCAAGCCTGAGACTCCGCAGTGCCTTCCCCGAACACCCGGGAACTGGCAGCAATCACGTGTTCCCGCAGGTGATAGTAGTCCAGCACGTTTGCCTCCAGCATCGGCAACCGCTGCTGGTATTGACGACGAATCCACTCGGCCCCATCGCTCACCGAGTACTTCTGCTGGGCCTTGTCCAGTTGTAGCTTTCCCGCCTCCCGCCGCATCAGACGGCCCAGGACCTGATGGTCTCCACTGGTGCCCACCACGTGTTGGTGTTCCTTGGACGGATCGTAGAACGTCACGATTTTGAATTCCTTGTACGGCTGATCGCTTCCCCGAGCGATCCGCTTGCGCCTCCGCCTGGCCTTGGGGCCCGGCCGCCGTCGCAGAGCCCGTCGCTTGGCCTTCTCGGCTTCGGTCACCAACGGAACCTTCACGCCGTCGGCCCCGGTGATCACGCAGCTTGGCGTTCCGTGGCCGCAGTCTGCCGCCGTCCATGTCGGCCCCAACACGCCTCGTTGCTGCAGGCTCAGCACGTGTGCCGATTCGCCCTCCACCACCTGGCGCATCATCTCGTGCGTCATGTCGATCTGGCCCACCCGCTTGAGGTCGTCAGCGGCTTGGCGGAAGTCACTGCCCAGAGCCTCGCGGCAAGCCATCTCGCGCACGCCGGGGCTACAGCGGTCCTCGCGGATGCCCAAGCACTGATCAACGGGAACGACGCTTCCGGCCCCGGCGTTCCAGTACACCGTTCGTTCGATCTCCACCCGGCCGTTGATCGTCAGGTAGGTGACCTTCCGCTTGCCCTTGTTGTGCCAGCGAACCGTCGGCTGGTTCTGCCGAGGGGGAAAAAGCGCTCGTCTCCTGCTGCTGACGAAGCGCCAGAGCCTTCTCGAAGAGCCGCCGACGGAACTCAGCCGCCGCGTCCCGCACCCCTTCTTCGGAATCGGCGATGATCCTGCCCGGGCGGGCTTGATTCATCGTCTTGGCCACCTCGTCCAACATCGCATCCAGGTCCGCGCCCAACGCGGCCTTCAGGTCCTTGCCGGTAATCTTGCCGTCCATGCTTTGCTCCTTGTTCCATAACTGCGAGGTAGCAAAGAAGTACTGATAGCGCCAGTTTATTTAGTCCGTTTTTGACGCGCCCCCGGCGCATGAGAACGACCAGGCCCTTTCCTGAGAAAGGACCTGGTCGCTCTTTCGTTTCCGGCGATGGACTGACAAACCGCCGACGATGTGCTGCTCTCTCAGAATCCGCATCCGCCACCGACGGCGCCCCACACCGGACGCCCGCCCCGGGCCTGCCGGAGTTCGGCTTCGTACCTTCGGAGCATATCGACGGCCTTGCACTTCGGACCCGCGTAGCGGAGCCCTTTCTCGACGCCCTTGATGCGGGCTGTGATCGTCTCGTACAGGCGGATGAGGCTCTTCTGTCGCTTGGCCTCGTCCATGCGCTTCCAACTGGGGCCGGCCCGGAAACGCCTGTGCGATTCCAAGAATCCCGCAATCTCGACGTGGAGCTTCTCGATCCGCTTCAGCTCCGCCGCGTAGCGGGTGCCCCCCTGGCTCGGGCCAGAGGCGGCCGACGCGAAGGTTCCCAGCATGAGCACGGCGGCCATCAGGGCCAAGGCAACGACGGTCTTGTTTCGGTTCGTGGACATGGTCTGTTCCTTTCCTTTCAGGGGTCGGGGCCTCATCGGGCCCGGGCCGGGTTTCTTATTTGCGTGCGTGGAGTCTGTTGTGCACCACGTCTCTTCAACCATGTAGAGGGCAAACGGCCGGACGAGTGGCTGGAGAATTCTCCCGGTCTGGCCACTTTTTTTAAGCCCCCCGGAGCGGGCGGCAGGTTGACGTTCCGCAAGTGCCCGTTTAGAATGATCTTGTGTCATTTCCGTTCGGATGAAGGGGCACTGCTATGGACAGGCAGAACCATGATGTAACCGTGCTGGTCCAGGCCAGCCGGGCAGGCGACGCTCAGGCGCGCGATCGGCTATTCGCCCTGGTGTACGAGGAATTGCGCGAACTGGCGGGGCGGGCGTGGCACGTCGGGAAGTTCGGGCACACGATGCAGCCGACGGCCCTGGCCAACGAGGCCTACCTGTTCTTTGAGAGGCGTTTTCCCGTCCCGGCTCCGGACCAGCGGGAGAACCGTGAGACGTTCTATCGCACGGTGGCCCTGGCGATGCGGGCGATCCTGAAGGATTACTGGCGCGGCAAGCGTGCGGCCAAACGCGGCGGCGGGGAGAAGCCGGTCGCGCTGGGCGACATTGACGTCGCCGAGAGCCCCGACGCCGCTTTCGCCGACGTGGACTTCCTGGATCTCGACGAGGCCTTACGGCATCTCGAGGGTCGCAACGAGCGCTGGTTCGGCGTGGTCATGCACCGCTACTTTGGCGGGCGGACGATCGAGGAGACGGGCGAGTTGATGGGGCTCTCGCCGGCCACCGTCAAGACCGACTGGCAGCTCGCGCGCGCCTGGCTGCATCAGAGGCTCAGCGGGGCTGAAGACGAATGAACTTCGCTCCGGGTGACAAGCTGACCCCCGCCCAACAGGCCCGGGTGGACGAGGTGGCTGCCGAGGCGCTGGGGATCGATGCGTCCGCCCGGCAGGACCTGGTGCGGGATCGTTGCGGGGATGAGCCGGCGGTCGTTCGCGCGGTGCTGGCGCTGCTGGCCCATGCCGCCAGCGTCGAGGAAGAGGGGTTCCTGGCCGGGCAGGCGGAGTTGCCTCCGCTGGAGCCCGAGGCGACAGCGGCCCTGCCGGACGAGGAACTGCCTCTGGAGGACCTGTCCCCGCGAATCCCGGGCTACAGGGTGATCCGTCCCCTGGCCGCCGGGGGAATGGGCGTGATCTGGCTGGTGGAACAGGAGAACCCTCGCCGGGAAGTGGCCCTGAAGGTGATTCGCCCGGGGATGACCTCTCCGGAGGTGCTGCAGCGGTTCCAGTTGGAGTCGCAGGTGCTGGGGCGGCTTAAGCATCCGGGGATCGCCCAGATATACGAGGCGGGCATGTACGACGCGGGCAGCGGCCCGCAGCCGTACTTCGTCATGGAGTACGTCCAGGGCGCCTTGCCATTGATTCCCTATGCCGATGCCCACGATCTGGGTGTGCGGGAGCGGCTGACCATGTTCGCGGAAGTCTGCGACGCGGTCCAGCACGCCCACCAGAAAGGAGTGGTCCATCGCGACATCAAGCCGCAGAACATCCTGGTGGACAACGCGGGCCAGCCCAAGATCCTGGACTTCGGCATCGCTCGCGCCACCGACAGCGACCTGAAGGCAACGACGATCACCACCAACACGGGCTCCATCATGGGCACCCTGCCCTACATGAGCCCCGAGCAGACGACGGGCGACCCGAACGAGATCGACGTGCGCTCGGACGTCTATGCGCTGGGGGTGACTCTCTACGAACTTCTGACGGACAAGCGCCCGTACGACCTGTCCAATCGCGGCATGCTGGAGGTCGTTCGGATCATCCGCGAAGTGGAGCCGACGCGACTGGGCACTCTCAGCCGGGCCCTTCGGGGCGACCTCGAGAACATCCTGGGCAAGGCCATGGCCAAGGACAGGGAACGGCGCTACGCGTCGGCTGGGGACCTGGCCGAAGACATCCGGCGACATCTCAACCATGAACCGGTCCTGGCCCGTCCGGTGAGTTCGTGGTACCGCCTCCGCAAGTTCGCCCACCGCAACGCGGGGCTTTGTGCGTCGGTCGCGGTGGCGCTGGTGCTGATCGTCGCCTTGACCGCGTGGTTCATCCTGCGCCTCCAGGACCAGCGAGACACGGCGCGGCGCGAGCGGGCGGCGGCGCAGCAGGCCCGCAACCAACAGATTGCCACCGCGCAGTCGGCCTCGCGGGAACTGGCCCTGCGGGCCGTGCGGGCCGCCGAAGAAGGACGATGGATCGAAGCCGACGTCAGCGCGGCGGCCGCGGGCGACATCTTCCCCCGGGGCCCTTGGGGGGGATACGCCCTGGCGGCGGTGGCGCTCCAGCGGGGCGACCTGTCGGCGGCCCGCAGCCACGTGGCGAAGGCGATCCGGCTCGATCCGCGACACGAACTCTCGCGTCTGCTGCTGGCGACGATCCTGGCCAGGGAGGGTGAACTGGCCCAGGCCGAATCGCTGCTGGGCGCTGCTGACGAGGGGCACGACTGGCACAGCTTTCACCAGGCCGGGGACCTGTTCTTCCTGCGGCGCGAACATGACAAGGCCCTGCGGGCGTACACGCGGACCCTTGAGCTGATGAAGACCTCGCAGCGCGTACCGGCCCAGGAGCAGGACTGGCGCAAGCTGATCGCCCTGGGCGACGCACTCCAAGCCGGTCTCAAGGCGCCTGACGCCCTGGCTGCCTACGAGCGGGCGAGAGAACAGATCGCGCGATCCGACGCCCCCTCTCACGTCCGCAGCGCCCTTCAGGTCAAACTGTCACAAGCCCGTCAGGACGTCGAGGCCCTGAAGGCGGACCTGCTCGACCAGATAGACAACTGCAACGCCTGGATCGCCTGCAAGGGTCTTCACCAGTCCATACGGGATCTGCCCGCTCCCGAACAAGTCCGGCGGATTCAAGACCGGATCACCGCGATGAACGGACTGGACACGAGAGTGAGTTTCACGGTTGAAGATGGCGTCATCGTGGCGGCCTACAACAACCACACGATACTGCGTTTTGCCCATCCGCTGGCAGGTCTGTCGCTGAGGCGACTGTCCCTGCCGCGCGCTTCGATTTCAGACCTGACCCCGCTGAAGGGGATGCCCCTGAGCGAACTGGACCTCTCCAGCACGAGTGTCCGCAGCCTGGACGTGCTCCGGGGCATGCCGTTGAGAAGGCTCAATTGCTGCCAGACCGCCGTCACCGACCTGTCGCCGCTGAAAGGGATGCAACTGGAGTCTCTCGACTGCGGACAGACCGCCGTCACCGACCTGGCGCCGCTGATCGGCATGCCGCTGGAAACCCTTTGCGTGAGCGGCACGAAGGTCCGCGACCTGTCGCCGTTGAGGGGAATGAAGCTCCGTGAACTGAGCGCCGGCGTGTGCTACGAGATGCGCGAGGGCCTCGAAGAGACCCTTCGCGGCATGCCGCTGGAGACGCTGAACTGTTACGGCTATCCGATCAAGGATCTGGCCTTCGTGAGGGACCTGCCCCTGAAGGAGCTCCTCATCGCCGCCACGGGCACTCGCGACCTGTCCGCCCTGCATGGCCTGAAGCTCAAGTCCCTGAATTGCCGTCGCAACCCGCTGGAGGACCTCGGCCCGCTGGCAGGCATGCCGTTGGAAATGTTGGACGTACGCGAGACGAAGGTGGTCGATCTGAGCCCGCTACGTGGGATGAAGCTGAAGAAACTCTGGCCTCCCCCCAAGAACCCGCTCTGGGACGAGTCGTGGAAGGTACTGGATGAGTTGGAACGGGCCGGGTGCGAGATTCGCTGGGGCGATTAAGGCCTGGCCCTTTGGATTTGTGAACGGCGGTCGGACCCCGTATCATCCATGCCATGAGACTTCCAGTGATCCAGAGGCGAGCTGCGCGGTCCGTCCGGCTGACCAATCGTGTCGGCCCGGCCGGGGCGGTTGTCATTGGCGGCGATGCGCCTGTGAGCGTGCAGAGCATGACCAACACCCGCACGGCCGACGCGGAAGCCACGGTTGCGCAGATCGAGGAGCTGGCGGCCGCGGGGGCGGACGTGGTCCGTGTGGCCGTGCCCACGCCGGCCGACACCGCCGCCCTGCCCGCGATCCTGGCCCGCGCGGGCGTGCCGATCGTGGCCGACGTGCACTTCCACTTCGACCGGGCGTTGGAGGCCATCGACGCGGGCGTGGCCAAGATCCGCCTGAACCCCGGCAACATTCGCGACCGCGAGCAGGTCCGGCGCGTCATCGCCCGGGCGGCTGAGGCGGGCGTGGCCATCCGCGTGGGGGTGAACGAGGGCTCGATCGTCGACCGCAGCGACGCCGCGCGTCACGAAGCCGAACTCCAGCGCCCGCTGCACGAGCTGATGGTCGAGAAGCTCGCGACGTACCTGGAGGCGTTTGAGGAGGCCAAGTTCGAGAATCTCGTCCTGTCGGCCAAGAGCCACGATGCCGTCACCTGCATCGAGGTCAACCGTCTGATGGCCCGGCGGTGGGATCGCCCGTTGCACCTGGGCGTCACCCACGCGGGCACGCCGGCCAGCGGGGCGATCCGCTCGGCCGCCGCCCTGGGCACGCTGCTGGCCGAGGGCATCGGCGAGACGCTGCGCATCTCCTACGCGGGCGACCCGGTCCGCGAGGTGGAGGCGGCGGTGGAACTGCTGGCCAGCCTGCGGCTGCGGAAACGGCGCGGCATCGAACTGATCGCCTGCCCCACGTGCGGACGCATTCAGATGGACATGGCCCCGGTCGCCGAGGCCATCCGCGCCGCCCTGAGCGACGTGGTCGAGCCGGTGACGGTGGCTGTGATGGGCTGCGTGGTCAACGGGCCCGGCGAGGCTGAGGGCGCCGACGTCGCCGTCTGCGCGGGCAAGGGCAAGGCCCTGCTCTACCGCCGCGGACACAAGGTCCGCACGCTGAAAGCCGACGAGATCGTGCCCGCCGTCGTCGCCGAGGTCCGCCAGGCGGCGGCCGAAATGCGCACCAGCGAAGAGTAGGTCAATACGTCTTGATCGCCGTCTCCGCCCCGCCGTTCTCTGCGGACACATACGCGCTGTAGATGGTGCTGATGGTGTCGGCGCCCAGGAGCGAGTCGGTCTCGGTGGGCGTGCCGTAGGCGGCCGCCCGGTAGAACGCCTCGATCTCCTGCGGATAGCCGGTGGAGAAGTCCTCGTCGGGGGCGGGGTTGGACCAGCCCTGCTTGGTGCCGGTCTTCTCCACCACGTAGATGTCCTGGAAGGCTGCGTCCACCGGGTTGTAGGTGTTCATCTGGTTGTTGGGGTTGATGTTGCAGATGGTCCGGTGGTTGTTGGCGCAGACCTCCAGCCAGTTGTGGATGCCGCCCAGGACGATGTCGCTGGCGAAGATCGTCGCGCAGGTGCCGTCCTCGAAGGTCACGTGCATCATCGACCAGTCGTCGATGTCGTAGTAGTCGCAGCGGATGTGCCCCTCGTCGCGGAAGTCCGGCAGGCGCGTGATCGCGTGGATGCGGGCCGAGACGCTCTTGGGCTTGATGGGCTTGCCGTTGCGCACCTGGCCCTCGACGCGCTTGAGGTACAGGGCGGCCGTCAGCGGATGGCAGCCCTTGCCGATCATCACCCCGCCGCCGGAGAATTTCCAGTACGCGTAGGTCTTGGCGTGCGAGCCGCTGTGGGCCTCCTCGCCGTGGATCCACAGGATCTGGGCGCCCGTCTTGGCGAGGATCTCCCGCTCCTTCTGGATCGACGGGGCGTAGACCCAGTTCTCGGCGTAGAGGATGCGCCCCTTGCTCTTCTTCTCAGCCGCCAGCATCCGCTCGACGCTGGCCATGGCCGACTCCAGGGCGACCTGCTTGGGCGCTTCCCCGCCGTTCCAGCCGTCCGTGCCCGGCCCGCAGTAGCCGGTCATGGGCTTCTCGACGATGGCGAACTTGTCGCGCTGGAGCGCGGCCACCGCCACCTGCTCATGCACCGAGACGGGCACGCAGCAGTGGACCAGGTCCACGTTGTCCAGCAGTTCGTCGAGGCTCTCGAAGCAGCGGATGTCGCGTTCCTTGGCGTAGCGCTGGGCCTGCTCGCGGTCGGCGGCGAACACGCCCTGCACCTGGGCGTCCACGCCGTAGACCTTGCGGACGGCCTCGAAGTGGAAGGTGGCTGAGAACCCCGCCCCGACAATGCCCGATCGAACCGTTTTCTTCGCCATGGATAGTCTCCTCTTTCACGCCTGCCCCTCAGGGACAGGTCCGCCGCGGACGGACCGCTACTGTACAGTGCTCGCCGGGCATTGAAAATTGAAAAATGAGGATCGACATTCGCCGCGTCCTCTTGACTCCGCAGCCGGCATCGCCGACCATGTTCGCACCAATCAGGAGATCGCCATGACAATCATGCGAATCGCAACGGTCGCCCTTGCCGCTATCGTCCTGGCGGCCGGGCCCGCCCTGGCCGAAGAAGGGGCCTCCGAGGGCAAATGGGTGCCGCTGTTCAACGGGAAGGACCTGACCGGCTGGACGCCCAAGATCAAGGGCTACGAACTGGGCGAGAACCACGCCGACACCTTCCGCGTGGTCGACGGGCTGCTCACCGTCAGCTACGACAAGTACGAGGGCAAGTTCAACAACCGCTTCGGGCACCTGTTCTGCAATAAGCCGTTCGCCAACTACCGGCTGCGGGTGGAATACCGCTTCATCGGCGAGCAGTACGAGGGCGGTGCGGGCTGGGCGTGGCGCAACAGCGGGATCATGATCCACGGGCAGGACCCCAAGACCATGCGCAAGGACCAGGACTTTCCCGTCTCGATCGAGGTGCAACTACTGGGAGGCAGGGACAAGGGCGAACGGACGACCTTCAACCTGTGCACGCCGGGCACCCACGTGGTGCGTGACGGCAAGCTCTACACGCCGCACATTCTCAACTCCAAATCCAAGACATACCCCGGCGACCAGTGGGTGGTGGGGGAGGTGGAG
>Ga0209606_1000619_pt1 | contig 51621 bp, 55 predicted proteins | sample AD_UKC057_MetaG_FD_184412 | JGI IMG/M metagenome (GOLD analysis project Ga0209606, IMG submission 184412) | Active sludge microbial communities of municipal wastewater-treating anaerobic digesters from USA - AD_UKC057_MetaG (SPAdes) (version 2) | ecosystem: Engineered > Bioreactor > Anaerobic >... | reverse complement strand
GATAAAGCAATTGAGAGAAAAGGAGAATAAGGTGGTAAAGTGGGGAGAAGAGGACAGAGAAAAGCATTAAAAAGATTATTTGCTCCAAAAAACTGGAGAATTGAGAGAAAAGTTAAAGAGTGGACCGTAAAACCTATTCCAGGTCCCCATTCTAAAGAGGTATCAATTCCAATTACAATCTTACTTAGAGATTACCTTGGGCACGCCTCTAATAGGAGAGAAGTAAATTTCATCCTAAATAATGGGGATGTCCTTGTAAATGGGAAGGCAATAAAAGACTCAAGCTTTCCAGTAGGTCTTATGGACGTTATAGAAATTCCAAAAACAAAGGAATTCTTTAGGGTATTATTCGATAAGAAAGGTTCTGTTAATCTAGTTAAGATTGATGAATCAGAAAAGAATACTAAGCTATTCAAACTTATTGATAAGACAAAGATTAAAGGTAACAAGTTACAGTTGAATCTGGACAATGGAGCAAACATTTTATCCGATGAGAACTATCAGACATCTTCTACATTGGTCATGAAGGTACCTGAAATGAAAATAGTTGATTCTCTTGAATTCAAAGAAGGATACCTTGGTCTTGTTATTAAAGGTAAGAACGTATCAAAAGTAGGTAAAATTTCTAAGATAACTCCATACGGAATTTACAAAGATGCGGTAATATTAGAATCGGGCGATGACAAGTTCCAGACCTTAAAGGATTATGTGCTTGTTGTCGGAAAAGATTCTCCCATAATTAAACTAGAGTGAGGAAGGTAAAGATGGACGAGATATTAAAAAATTGGGAAAATCCTATGAGAAAACCATACATGTCAAAAGTAACAGTTAATATTGGTGTGGGGGAATCAGGAGAAAGATTAGAAAAAGCTAAAGGTCTTCTAGAATTCCTTACAGGACAGTCACCAGTTAAGAATAATGCAAGACAGACAAACAAGGATTTTAATATTAGAAAAAGCGAACCTATCGCTGTTTCTGTTACTCTAAGGGGAGAAAGAGCAAAAAAATTCTTAATGAGAACTTTTGAAGCTCTAGAGTTTAATATAAAGGAAAGAAATTTCGATAGACATGGTAATTTCTCTTTTGGTATAAAAGAGCACATAGACCTTCCCGATGTTCAATACGATCCTGATGTTGGTATCTTTGGGATGGATGTTTGCGTTAACCTTCAAAAGAGAGGTTTTCGCGTAAAAGAGAGAAGAATTAGAAAGAGCCACATACCCAGAAGGCATCAGTTAACCAAAGAAGAAGGTATACTGTTTGCTAAGCAAGAATTTGGGGTGAATGTTTTATGAATAAAAAATTTGGAATAGGCTCAAGAACATGCAGACGCTGTGGCACACACCGTGCAGTAATTCGTAGATACAACCTCATGGTCTGCCGGCGCTGCTTTAGAGAAGTAGCCAAAAAAATTGGATTTAAAAAATATCATTAGGTGATTAAAGATGAAAATAGACCCTTTGGCAGATGCACTTTCAAATATTTATAATTATGAAAATGCGAGAAAGCCTGATTGTGTTATCCCTGCATCAAAGCTTACAGGTAACCTCCTGAGAATTATGCAAAAATGGGGATACATAGGAGCATTTGAATTTATAGACGATGGTAAAAATGGCCTTTTCAAAGTAGAGTTATTGGGAGCCATAAATAAATGTGGAGTTATAAAGCCAAGAACACCAGTTAAGAATTATGAAATTGAAGATTGGGAAATGAGATACCTCCCAGCAAAAGAATTTGGAATATTAATCATGACAACTCCAAATGGTGTAATGTCCCACAAGAAGGCAAAGGAGCAAAACATTGGAGGTATACTTTTAGCTTACGTTTACTAGGTGATTTTTATGGTGCAACATGTCGAATGGTTAATAGATATCCCAGAATCTGTAAAAGTAACAATTGATGGGGCAAAGGTAATAGTTGAGGGTCAGAAAGGAAAATTAGAAAGAGATTTTCACCTGAAAAACCTCAAGATGGAGAAAATTGAAAACGATAAAATAATACGTGTATCTATGCCTCATGCATACAAAAAAGAAAAAGCTATGATAGGTACCATCAGTTCCCACCTAAAAAACATGATTAAAGGTGTTTCAGAAGGATTCGAGTATAAAATGAAAATAATATACGCGCATTTCCCTATGAATGTTAAAGTTGTTGAGAAACAGCTTGTAATTTCAAATTTCCTTGGGGAAAAGAGTCCTAGAAAGGCAAATTTTTTTGGTAACGTAGCAGTAAAAGTTTCTGGTGAATTTGTCACAGTTAATGGTACAAATGTAGAAGAAGTTGGCCAGACTGCAGCAAATATTGAGAATGCAACAAGAGTAAGAAAGAGAGATCCAAGGGTATTCCAGGATGGTATTTACTTATTTGAAAGGGACGGAGTTCCAATATAAGGTGAGAAAAATGAGTTCACGATTATTGAGATTAAGAAAAAAAATTAATAGTAGTAGGCCAAAGTTTCTAAGACATGAAACCTGGAAAAAGAAAACATTTCAAAATGATCCTAAATGGAGAAAACCAAGAGGTAAAGATAACAAAATGAGGATGAAAAGATGTGGAAAACAACCTCTTGTTTCAGTTGGATACAGGGGCCCTAAAGACGTTAGAGGAACTCATGCGTCTGGGCTTAAAGAAGTCATGATTTCAAATCCAGCACAGATTAATGGTCTTGAAAATGTTATTGTAAGAATTGATGGGGCAGTTGGAAACAAGAAAAAAATCGAGATTGTCAAAAGTGCAGTCAAATCCAATCTAAAAATAGCAAATCCCTTAATATCATATGTAAAGGTCAATTCAATTGAAGAATTTGAGGCCATTTCACCCATTAAGAATCACATAAAGAAATTGATAGTACCACTCAGCCTTGAAAGCGAAGAAAGAGTAGAGATCATTAGAAAAGCAGAAGATGCAGGTATAGAGGTAGAGGAGTGATCATATGAATCTAAGAGTTCAGAAAAGACTTGCAGCACAGCTATTAAAATGCGGTGAAGGAAGAGTATGGATTGACGGAAAAAGTGCATCTGAAATTTCAATGGCTATCACAAGAGAAGATGTAAGAAAATTAATAGAAAGTGGCAAGATCAAAAAGAAACAAGAAGAAGGAATTTCAAGGCACAGAGCAAGAGAGAGACATGAGAAGAGAAAGAAAGGAAGAATGAGTGGATTTGGATCAAGAAAAGGTAAATCCAATGCAAGATATCCTAAGAAGAGAAGATGGATTAACACTATCAGGCCATTAAGAAGAAATCTTACCGAACTTAGAGAATCGAAAGTTATAGATAAAGTTTCATATAGAAAACTTTATAGGATGGCTAAAGGTGGAGCATTTAGAAGTGTTTCTTACATGAATACTTACATAAAAGACCGCGGCCTTATGTCTGAGAAGAGGAAGAGGTGAATCAATTGTCAACAGGACCTAGATCTAGAGTACCATTCAAGAGAAGAAGAGATGGTAAGACAAATTATAAGAGGAGATTAGCTTTAGTTAAATCAGGAAAGAATAGGGTCGTTATAAGAAAAACACTAAACAATACTTTAATTCAAGTAATAAATTCAACCTATGAGGGGGATAAGACACTCACAACAGCGTTTTCAAGGGAACTAAGAGATATGGGATGGAATTTCCACTGCGGTAATACCCCATCCGCTTATCTAACTGGATACCTTTGTGGAAAGAGAGCTAAGGAAATTGCTGAAGATTTCGTTTTGGACGTGGGTCTTCAAAGGTCCATAAAAGGTGGAAGGACCTATGCAGCATTAAAGGGATTCATTGATGCAGGCTGTAATGTCAATGTAGACGAGAGCATATTCCCTCCAGAAGAGAGAATAAAGGGTGCAGATATATCTGCATATTATGAGGGGCTTAGTGACTCAGCAAAAGAAAAATTATTTTCCAATTATATTAAGAAAAAAATTGATCCTTCAAAAATGTCAGGGGCGTTTGAAGAGATTAAATCAAAAATAGACAAGCTATGAGGTGTATGAAATGCCGAGAAAGAAAAAGGAAATCAACGAACAACCAGTTGAAGAAGTTAAAAATGAACCATTAGAAAATCCTGAGGGCGAAAAGATAATTGAAGAATCTAATGAATTAGTCGAAGAAAAGCTTGAGGAACCTTTAGAAGAAGCTCCCCTGGTAGATGAAGAGACAGCCGAAGAACCTATTGAAGAAGTAGTTTCAGATGAAGAAGCTATAAAGAAAATAACATATGCCGAGAAAAAGAGGATAGAAGAAGAAAGAAAATCTATGGATAATAGATGGATTCCAAAAACAAAACTCGGTAGAATGGTAGTCAATGGAGAAATAACTGATATTTCACAAATATTAAATAAGGGCCTTAGGATAATGGAACCAGAAATTGTAGATGTATTACTCCCTGAAGTAACAGATCAGAATAATCAAGAAGTCATAAATATTAATATGGTTCAGAGAATGACTGACTCAGGAAGAAAAGTCAGATTTTCTGTAATGGTCGTCATAGGCAATAGAAATGGTTATGTCGGTATCGGTAAAGCCAAAGCAAAGGAAGTTGGACCCGCAATCAGAAAAGCTATTAACAACGCTAAATTGAATATAATTCAGATTAAGAGAGGATGTGGTAGCTGGGAATGTAAGTGTGGTACAGCCCATACCGTTCCATTTAGAGTAAATGGTAAGGCAAGCAGTGTGCAGGTAACTCTAATACCCGCTCCAAATGGATTGGGTCTTGCAGTCGGTGGGGTAGGTAAGAAGATTCTTGCTCTTGCCGGAATAAAAGACGTATGGTCTAAGACAGATGGCCAGACACAAACAACAGTTAACTTTGCAAATGCAATTATTGATGCCCTTTACCAAACAAATACAATAAGTGCCCAAGAGAGAGATATTAAGGCAATAGGCATTATTACAGGAAATACTAATTAGGTGAGATTAATGAACAGATTAGCTGTTGTAAGAGTTAGAGGAAGGGTGGACGTTAGAAAAGATGTACAAGATACCCTAAAAATGCTTAATTTAACAAAGGCAAATCACTGCGTTATCATAGACGACAGAGATTCTTTTGAAGGTATGCTACAAAAAGTTAAAGATTATGTTACATACGGACCAATTGATAACGACACTCTTGTTAAACTTATCAGTAAGTGGGGAAGATTAGAAGGTGACGTCAGAATAACAGATGAGTATGTTAAGGAAAAGACAGGAAAAGATTTAGAGTCTTTCTGTAAAGATTTCCTAGAATTTAAAAATGAACTTTCTGATCTTGAATTGAAAAAGGTATTTAGACTTCATCCTCCACATAAAGGTTATGAAGCAACAAAAAAGCCATTCGTATTAGGTGGAACTCTAGGTAAAAGGAACACTGAAATAAATGGCCTTATCCAAAAAATGATTTAGGTGTTTTCAAATGATAAGAGTAAAAAAGAAGATTACAAAAATGAGAGGATCCAGAACCTGTGGTGGTGGCTGCTCTAAGAAGAGGAGAGGAGGAGGACACAGAGGTGGAAGAGGTCTTGCTGGTAGCGGTAAGAAAAAGAAAACAAAGTGGACAAGAACAATAGTCACAATGCCAGGTCACATTGGAGCTTATGGATTCTCAAGAGATTCCTATTTAAGAAAAGATCCATCTTTCATAAATGTTGGTGCAATTGAAGATCAACTTCTATCGCTAATGGATAAGAATGTCGCCCAGAAGAAAGAGGGCAAAATATATGTTGACGTTTCTAAACTTGGCGTTAACAAGGTTTGCGGTAAAGGAAACATCAACGGAGCTTATATAATAACGGCAAAGGAATTCTCCAAGAAAGCAGAGGAAAAAATACTATCTGCTGGCGGAGAGGCCTTAGTTGCAGGTGACAACTAATGAGTTTATCTGATGGTGTGGGGAATAGCATATTTAGATTCCTACCGGAGGTTACACTACCTAAAAAACGTATCACTCTTAAGAAAAGAATAATTTGGAGTGGACTAATGTTGGCCATATATTTCATATTAGCAGAGTTGCCTGTATATGGAATTAGTGGTAATCAAACAGATTACTTTTCTGGTCTTAGAGCTATTATGGCTGGAGAAAATGGATCTATTTTGACTTTAGGTATAGGGCCCGTAGTTACAGCAGGAATTATTATGCAATTGCTCGCAGGCTCAGATATTATTAAATTTGATTTATCTTCCCATAGAGGAAAAGCAATGTTTCAAGGTACCCAAAAGGTTTTAGCAATAGTCCTATGTTTCTTTGAAGCTGCAATCTGGATACTTGGTGGGGCATTCGGGACATCAAATAGTACCTTTCTAGTTGTTTTCATGATTTTACAGCTTGCTTTAGGTGGTATCCTCATATTACTAATGGATGAAGTTGTTACAAAATGGGGATTTGGTTCTGGTATATCATTATTTATAGCAGCAAATGTTTCTCAAACTTTACTTTGGGAGGCTTTAAGTTTTGCTAAATCGCCTATAAATCCAGATGAATTTATTGGGGCCATACCTGCATTCATTAAATCATTTATTGCAGGACAACCAGTTTGGGTTAGAGGAGGAATATTGCCCGATATAACACAAGTATTCTTTACAATAGTAGTATTCTTAATTGTAGTATACGCTGAAGGAATGAGATTAGAAATACCTTTATCTTATGGTAAATTCCGTGGTGCTAGAGGAAGATATCCAATAAAGTTCTTATATGCATCAAATATACCCGTCATTCTTGCAGCAGCACTATTTGCTAATGTACAGCTTTTTGCAAGGATTTTAAATAGTAGAGGGATCACTTGGCTAGGAACATTTAATGAATTCGGTGGCCCAAAGAGTGGATTAATATACTATTTGACACCCCCTCAAAGTATTGAAGTTTTACTTAATGAACCTATCAGAGCAGTAATTTACTTGGTAGTATTTATCGCACTATGCGCTATGTTCTCTGTCTTATGGATCGACCTTACTGGAATGGGGTCAAAAGAAGTTGCAAAGAAACTACAAGGTTCAGGAATGCAGATACCTGGATTTAGAAGAGACATAAGAATTTTAGAAAAAGTACTTGATAGGTACATACCTCCAATTACTCTAATGGGTGGAATATTTGTTGGCCTTCTAGCTGCATTTGCTGATTTCACCGGAGCTTTAGGTACCGGTACAGGAATACTTTTAACTGTAGGTATAGTTTACAGGTTGTACGAGGAGCTCGCAAAAGAACAAGTGAGCGAGTTAATGCCAGGAATGAGGCAATTTTTAGGATAGGGTGAAACTATGAGTTTCTTTGATACAATATTAAATCCAATATATAAAGGGCTGGATGCAGGATTGGGTTGGTTATTCGACTATGGGTCCATGTATGCAATCCTTGTAATAGCTATAATAATTGGAGTAGTCTTAACTTTAGTTCAGTATTTACTTGTAGACCAAAAGGAACTTAAGTCTATCCGTGAAGAAACTTCGGCATATCAGAAGGAGATGTTAGCAGCACAAAAATCTAATGATAAGAACAAGCTAAAGAAACTTCAGAAAAAGAAATCAAGAATGGATGAAATGCAGAAAAAACTAATGAGTATGTCAATGAAACCACTTTACATAACAATGATACCAATATTCTTATTCTTTTCATGGCTTAGACAATCCCCTGCGGCAGACCTTATAGATCCGGTAGTTGTTAAACTTCCATTCGATACAATTCTTGTTCAAAAGTTACATACAGGAAGTCCTCCAGGATTTCAGACTGGCGATTGGCTAGGATGGCTTGGATGGTACATATTTTCAAGTTCAGTAGTATCAAATATAATTAGAAAAATTTTGGGAATGGCTTAGAGGTGAGAAATTATGCCGAGACCGATGTATAGATCAAGAACATTAAAGAGAAAAAAAGTGAGAACACCATCTGGAAGAGTAGTTACACATTATGAAAAAAAGAGAACAGGTATACCACATTGTGGTGAATGTGGAGCAATTCTTGGGGGAGTGCCAAGAGGATTGAGATCATACCAAATGCAAAGATTATCAAAAACAAAAAAGAGACCAGAAAGAAAATTTGGTGGTTTTCTCTGTCCAGCATGCACAAGAGATCTAATTAAGAAGGAAGTACGAGGACAACTCTAATGCGTGTTACTATTGGGGGCCCCCCAGGTAGCGGAAAAACAACTGTTGCAAAAATCGTTTCAAATGAAATTGGGTATAAGCACATATACACTGGAGATATTTTTAGAAATCTAGCCAAGGAAAGAGGGGTATCTCTCGAGGATTTTTCAAAAATAGCTGAAAAGGATTATTCAATAGACATCGAAGTTGATAAACGACAAAAAGAATTGAGCAATGAAAATAATATAATAATCGAAGGAAGAATGGCTCGATTTATAGTTGAGCCAGATTTCAGTGTATGGATAACGGCCCCATTTGATGTTCGTGTACAAAGACTGGCTCAAAGGGAGAATTCTCCCTATGATGAAGTTTATAAAAATACTAAATTAAGAGAAAAAAGCGAAGTAAAAAGATATCAAAAAATTTATAATGTGGATATATATAATCTAGTTGCATATGATCTAATTATTAATTCTTCTCATTGGAATGCAGAAGGGGTAAGTAAGATCATAATTGCAGCCATAAAGAACAGATCACCGGTACCAAAGGGCGACCGGGTATAAAATTGGAGGTGACATAATGGCAATGGAAATAGGAAGAGTTTGTACAAAACTTTTAGGTAGAGAAGCAGATAAAAACTGCGTCATAGTAGATATAGTAAATAAGAACTTTGTCGTTGTTTCTGGACCAAAGGAAATAACTGGTGTAAAAAGAAGAAGGTGCAATATTAAACACCTAGAGCCTTGGGATGTAAAAGTAAATGTAGAAAAAGGCGCATCAGATGAAACCCTTAAACAGGCTATCCAAAAAGCCAAAGTAGAGGGGTACAGTTGAAAGAGTCCGATTTGGACATTTTATTCAAATCTAAGGACAAGACAAATTCAAGATACGGGAAAAGACCAGAAGATCGAAATTTAGAAGAACTTTTACAGAAAGGCATAGTTAACATAGATAAACCTAGGGGCCCTACATCCCATGAAGTTACTTCTTGGGTAAAAAAGATATTGGGCATATCAAAGGCTGGCCATTCAGGAACTCTTGATCCTAACGTTTCGGGAGTTCTACCAGTTACACTTGGGAAAGCTACAAAACTTGTAAAACTTTTGATGACATCTAATAAAGAGTATTTATGTACAATGCATCTCCAAAAAGATGTAGATAAGAAAGATCTTATGAGAATATTAAAAGAATACGAGGGAAACTTGTACCAGAAACCACCTGTTAAAAGCGCAGTTAAAAGAAGAGTCAGAACTCGAAAAGTTCACTACATAGATCCGATTGAAATTCAAAGCAGAGACATTCTTATGAGAGTTGGCTGTGACGCAGGAACCTACATAAGAAAGTTATGTTATGATATGGGATTATCATTGGGTTGCGGTGCAACCATGGAAGAACTGAGAAGAACAAAGACAGGTATATTTACTGAAGACTCTACAATTTTACTTCAAGATCTTCTAGATGCAAGTATAGTATCCAAAGAAGAGAAGAACGAAGAAATACTGAAAAAACTTATTGTCCCTTACGAAACAGTACTTGATCCTTTAAAGAAGATATGGGTCAAAGACACAGCTGTCGAAGCATTGTGCCAAGGTGCTATGCTTACTGCTCCAGGAGTTTCAAAACTAAACAGAGACATCAAAAAAGGGGATACAGTAGCAATAATGACTTTAAAGAATGAGGCTATTTCTATTTCAGATGTGGAGATGACTTCAGAGGAAATAATGTTAAAGGAACAGGATATCGTAGCAAAACCAACTACTGTGCTCATGGAGCCCGGGATTTATCCTAGGACGTGGAACTAATGCCCCACTACTACTCTGAAGATGTTACAGCACCATTGAAGATAGAAAAGATCTCTGAGAATATTCTCGGAAGAATCTATCAATTTGAAGTAGCTCCAGGAGTGTTTTCAGCAAAAAGAGTAGATAAGGGCAGTAAGGCATTATGTGAAACAATGGAGTTAAATAAAGATCTAAAAGTTCTCGATATGGGCTGTGGCTATGGAGTAATTGGCATAGTGGCTTCTTCATATGTATCAGAAGTTCATTTGAGAGATGTCAATAAAAGAGCTATATTTCTAACAAAAAGGAATATAAAGCTCAATAATGTCAAAAACGCATCGGTAAGTCAAGGAAACCTTTATGAGGAGCTTGATAAATTTAATACTATACTAACAAATCCGCCTGTATCTTCGGGAATGGACGTTGTTGGCCTTATGATAGATGAGGCACCAAAACATTTATATGAGGATGGAAATTTACAAATTGTAATACGAAAAGGCGTAAATATTATAAAAGAGAGATTAGAAAAAAACTTTGAAAAGGTGAATGTAAAGAAAAAATATGGGTATCATATCATATTTGCTTCATAGCCGGGGTTGCTGAGCTTGGTACGGCGCGGGCCTGGAAAGCCCGTTCTCCCTTGGAGTGCATGGGTTCAAATCCCATCCCCGGCGCTATGGTGATTATATGGCTGAAGAAATAAAAGGTATTGTTCGTGTACTAGGTACAAACATAATGGGTAACGACATCTTTGAGGTAGGGATACTTAAAGTTAGAGGTGTCGGACCAGTTATGGCAAGGGCTGTAGCCCAAGTTGCAGGTATTTCCCCAAAAGATAAAGTAGGAAATATACCTCCAGAAAAGTTAAAAGAAATTGAAAAAATTATTGAAGATCCTGTTAGTAACGGTATACCAGTATGGCTTGTTAATAGAAGAAAGGACTATGAAACAGGTCAAAATATACATGTTATTGGACCAAAATTATTAATGGCTTTAAGGGAAGATCTAAATAAAATGAAGAAGATGAAGAGCTACAAAGGTGTAAGACATCAGCTTGGTCTTCCTGTAAGAGGTCAAAGAACAAAATCTTCATTTAGAAAAGGAACTTCATTAGGTGTCCAAAGAAAGAAAACGGTACCACAAAAAGGTGAGTGATTAAATGGGAGATCCTAAAAAAATCAGGCGTAAATATGATAAACCATCTCATCCATGGCAGAAAGATAGAATTGATTCTGAAAATGTGTTGGTAAAGAAATATGGCCTTGCAAATAAAAAAGAAATATGGAAAGCCTTGAGTTTTCTTAGAAATGCAAGGAGACAAGCTAGAGAACTTTTAGCAAGCCATGATGAAGCTTCAATGAAACAGAGTGCTGATTTAATCACTATGCTTCAGAAATATGGAATCCTGAAAGACGAGTCTACATTAGAAGATGTATTGACTTTATCTCTTGAGGATATTCTTGATAGAAGACTACAATCATTGGTATTTAGAAAAGGTCTCGCAAAAACTCCAAAACAGGCAAGACAATTTATAGTACACAAACACATTATCCTAAATGGTGCTAAAGTATCAATTCCAAGTTATCTAGTTCCTAAATCTATAGAAGATTCTATCGGATATGCAGCTAGATCATCTCTGAATGACCCAAGTCATCCAGAAGTTCCAAGAAAAACAGTAGTTGAGGAGGGTAATTAATGCCAAAAGAAGGAGGAAGATGGGGGGTAGCCCATATATATGCATCATATAATAATACACTTATTCATATAACAGATTTAACAGGTGCTGAAACTATAAGCAGAGTTTCAGGGGGTATGATAGTTAAAACAGGTAAAGAAGAGTCATCTCCCTATGCCGCAATGAAAGCCGCAGCAAAAGCTGCAGAAGAAGCTGTTGAAAAAGGTGTTATAGGGGTCCACATAAAGGTGAGGGCAGCGGGTGGAAACAAAGCAAAAACTCCTGGCAGAGGAGCTCAAGCATCAATAAGAGCCCTAACTAGAGCAGGACTTAGAATTGGAAAGATTGAGGATGCAACCCCGATACCACACGATGGTACAAGAGCTAAAGGGGGCAAGAGGGGTAGAAGAGTTTAATGAAAATTGAAATATTCAACAAAGATGAAAGAGAATTGAAATTTTTGGTCAGAGGAGTATCTGTACCAATGGTTAATGCATTGAGACGTATATTCATCGCTGAAATGCCATCTCTAGCTGTTGATTATCTTAAATTTTATAAGAACGATTCTCCCGTCTTTGATGAAATTATCGCCCATAGAGTAGGATTAATACCATTAAACAATGCCTCTGAAATATATATAACGCCTGAAGAATGTGGATGTAAAGAAGGTTGTGAGAAATGTTCAGTTACTTTGTCCTTAGAAAAAACAGGCCCTTGTACAGTCTATTCAAGAGATCTAGTATCTGGGGATAAAGATGTATATCCAATCATTGATACAATTCCAATCACGAAACTTGGCGAAGGTCAAGAATTAAAGTTCGATGCAGTAGCCAGAATAGGAACAGCAGAAGATCATTCAAAATGGCAAATAGCCAATGCAGCATATAAATATGTTCCAAAAATAGAACTTAATCTAGATAAATGTGATCTATGCGAGGAATGTATCCCTAAATGTCCAAAGAATTTATTCTATAAAGAAAAGAATAAATTAAAAGTAAGAGATATTTACGAATGTACGATGTGCAGAGCATGTGAAGAAACATGTGAGCAAGGAGTAATAAAAATATCTCACGAAAATGATGCTTTTGTCTTTTTTGTAGAATCGTATGGAAATATGGGAGTAAACGATTTAGTAACAAAAGCATTGGATATGCTATCCACAAAATTGGATCAATTAAAGAATCTTGTCGATAATATTTGAAGCGCGGGGGTTGCCGAGCATGGCCAAAGGCGCAGGATTGAGGGTCCTGTTACGTAGGTATTCGTGGGTTCGAATCCCATCCCCCGCACTTTTTTATAAACAAAATGCGTATTGATTTTAGGCCATTTTTACCATATTTTAATTAATAGAATAGATTTTCTAAAATAAAGTCAGAATATTAATTCTTCTGCCCATAAAATCTGAGTCTATGAATTGTGTTAGGGATTGTTGCCAATCCCATCTTCTCTGCCTAGCCTTATTTTTAAGGCCAATGTAAGCGTGTAGGTTATGTATGATTTTGGCTGTTTTTCTAAAAACCCCTATACGAAGAGTAAAATTTTATATTTTCCGGAAAATAGTGCGAAATATACACAATATACACACTTTTAGGAGTCCTCAACGATTTCCTCCTCCGGTGGATTAAATTCAGTATACTCTTCGCTTGGCATCCACTCACTCCTAAGATTTATATCTCGATACAAAAAGCCACTCCTAGCCCTTTCCTTGTCATATCCCTTGTCCTTCATTATGCGTCCGAATTTCTGGATCTTGAATGTGGTAATCCCCTCAAGCTTTGAGAAGTTTTCATAGGCGGTGTAGAGCTCAAAGCTCTTGACTTTAACACCTTCTTGGGCATAGCAGCACTTCTCAAGGAAAAATCCGATTGGATCGTTTTCCAAGTTGGCCTCTGTCGTTATGGCCCTAACTTTAGAGGGTATTGTGAGTTTCTTGTTTAGTTCAATGTCCTTTTTGTATTCAATCCACCCTTCATACATCCAGTTTAGAATTGCACTTTTAACACTGGGGTCTGCTAGCTTATACGGAAGCTCCTTGTCCTGCTTATCTTCCGGGATTGTCACGTCAAAATGCACAAAGACTGTTCTTTTGATGAAGTTAGGCTCATGGCCGGAGTATTTCAGCTTGTGATTGCCTTCAAAGATCAGTTTGCAGGTGGGGGTGTACTCCTCTTCCTTTTGGTATAGATCACGTGATGCGATCACATCCCCCCCAGTTATACTTTTTATCAGATTGTCATCGACCCTGTTAGCATCCTCTGGAACTTCGTGTATAACAACTAAACGCTTGTTCTTCATCCTGATAATGTCACTTCTTGCCTGGCCACTCTGCAGCTTCTTTCTTTCAAATGTGCTAAAAGGTGCAACTTGCGAGTAGTCGCCTAGTACCTTTGTTATGGCTTCAGTGAATCTTGACTTGCCGTTGTCCCTCTTGCCGTAGCAACAGTAGTATCTCTGCTCGATTATTGCAGCATTAAGCGATAGCCCACAGATCTTCTGCACAAATAGCCTTACATCCTCATCCGGCAGGATAGTTGATATGAATCTGTCCCAGAGGTCAGATTTTGCAGCAGGATCATAGGAAACATCTGCGATCATGGTGATGTAGTCTTCCCTTCTGTGCTCCCTAAAATCCATGTTCAAGAGGTCAAGCGTCCCGTTTTCACAGCACAGGAGATAGAGGTTTCTATCAAATCTATCAGGGCTCACTTTGATTTCAGCCTGGGATTTTAGGCAATTTATCATGCCCTTGAGCTTGTTGTTGCTGAAGGAGTTTTTGGCAAGTTCTAATAGCTTCTTTAGCTCGTCCTCACTTTTTGCCTTTTCTGTCTCAACTTTAGCTATGTTTTTGATAGTCTCAACTGCGAGCTCCCAGATCATGTTCATATCGTCCTTTGCCCAGTGCCTTCCATCCCATACGTAGAAGATGTCTTCAGGTGGAGAATATCTGAACATGTTGCCAAAATAGTAGACCATCCTCTCAGAATTTCCGACATCGTTTTCTAGAAAATGCCTGCTGGGCCAGTCTGTCTTTATCCTGTCAACTTCTACCTCTGGCAAAGGCTCTTCGGTAAGGGTCTTATTAACGGCGTGGAGGCAGTCCTTGATCTTTTTAGGATCGTAGCCTCTATTGTAGAGCTCTCCAGAAAGGCTAGTGAGCTCCATGTTCCGCCTTCCGCTTTTTATTATGCCTTCTTTTTCCCTGTCGTTATGCTCAGTATTATTGGCCCTAACTTTAGACCTGTTATTCTTTGTCTCAATTGCGCTGACAAGCCAATCCGGAACTTCGGCTAAAGGAAAATCACTTGGGGATTTTATCCAGCGGTAATGCCTTCCAGTCTTGTGTATAGAAGGCGGGGCCTTTGCATAAGCGCCATCGCCCTGGATATCTATCCCGGGCCTTAGATCTGTAACTTTTTGAACATGCCTGCCGTTAGTTTTGAAATAGTAGTGGTAGCCTCCACCATCCCTCCCAGTTTTTACAAGAGGCGTAATCAGGCTATAGCCATTAGGCTTGATGCTGTTCAAAGAGTCAAGGCCACCCTTGTCTATATCGATGTCCATCACTACTAAATCGCTTATATCTCCACAGACTATCCCGATGTCCGCATCAGGCCACTTTCTAAACCAATCGGATATCTCTTCTTCAGTTGCCATTTTCTTTTCGTATACCTTCCACTCTATGAGAGGTATTTTATCCATATTTTTTATCGGGATAACGTTCCACCCTATAGATCGGTAGTATGCGGCCCAGGATGTAAGGGGGCCTTCAATCGAAGGCATTGGCCCTATTTTTAAGGCCAAATCCACGTCTCGGGCTTCACTCATATGAAGCCCTCCTAAAAGACTTGGCATAACCTTTTGCGATCATTACATCAAAGGGCCATGCAAGCCTTTCGTTTACCCTGACGACCTGGCCTTTTTTGAACGGCCCGTTGGGCAAGGCCATGCCATCAAGGAAGAGAGGTATATCTTCTAAAAGCTCAACATATTGGCCTATAAGATACTCTCCTCTCGAACTGGCCTTAATTTTAGGGCCAGCCCATTCTTCAATGCAGTCACTAACAGCGGCCATATGAGATTCACCTACCGTTAGAACTGCTGAGCCTCGTGCCAATACACGAACATATCCAAGTTGTTTAGCTTGTTCTTTTTCTTCCCATATCGATAGAATTCAACATAGGGTCTTTTATCGTCTATATCTTGCCGTAATCTCTTAAGCCAGAGGACAGTTCTTGTATTAGCCAGATATATCTTGGCTTCAATCTCACTGGCGGTCAGTTGCCGGCCACCAGATACTTTAATTGCATCCAGAATAGATGTGTCCATTCGGGATAGCGTCCTTATTTCCATATTGTTTGTTTCTTCCATTCACAACACATATTTTAATTTTATTTACTTTCATCGTCCGCACCCCGTTTTGGAACATTCTTAGAGGTAATTCACATCTAAGATTATTCTCTTAAACGAACACCCGATATTAAATAATGAGCGAAAATTTAAAAAGTTTTCTCATGAACTTTTAATAAAGGGTATGATCTAATTTTAAAAAAGTGGCCCGGGAACAAGGGTGTTCATGGGGTTAAACGAATTTATATCTCCCGGACCAGATAGTCTTGTTTTTCGTTATATTTAGAGTTAGGCTAAGCGTTGTTGCATTTGGCCTTAATTTGAGGGCCAACTTTTCCCTATTTTCCCTATTTTTTTCCATATCTTTATAAATGTGGAAAAGACAAGTAATGTTGAAGTAATATTGAATAATAAAGATAATGTAAGTTACTAATTGTTAGATATATTTGAGGAATTTTATGGGCAGAATTGAGATGTATATTGATTCTATGCCAGGATCTCTGATAGATGAAAGAACAAGTGAAAATGCTATTTCAGAATATAAAAAATATTTGTCAAAAAGATTTAGAAAAGACTTACCTACCATTATAGAAAGAACAAAAAAATTATCAAATATTCGAACAACTAATACAAATCCATGTTTAAATTTATTACTAGAATCTAGAGAAGCATATACAAAAGGTTTATTTTATTCAACAATAGCAATGGCAGGAATATCTGCAGAAAGGTACGCTATCGAAATAAGTACAAAAATTGTTTTTAAGAGTAGCAACAAAGAAATAAGTTTAGAAGATCTTTTCGAGAGATTGTCTCAGAGTCAAAGAATTAAAATTTTATCTGATTTAGGGCTTATAGGAAGTGAGATAAAAAACGAATTAAATGAAATTAATAAAATCAGAAATAAGTACATTCATCCTAAACGTATTGGGGATCTTGAGAAAGATGCACTTATAATAGTTAACAGAATGACTAAAATCTTGGAAATAGAATTTAATGAAAATTATTATATAAAAGAAGGAAAACTTGTTCCAAAAGCTAAAAAATGATTAATTCAAATATTACTTATCCAATAGATATAAGAAAATAAAATTAATAAGGCGATAACATGGCAATGCAATCAACAGTAAATGGATCAAATAATAATTTAGAAAAAACTCTCTGGGCAACTGCAGACAAACTTAGGAACAACATGGATGCAGCCGAATATAAGCACGTTGTTTTAGGATTAATCTTCTTAAAATATATTTCTGATTCTTTCAAAGAAGTTTATGAAGAGTTAAAAAATGATCCTTCGGGGCTATCTGACCCTGAAGATGTTGATGAATATCTTTCAAGAAATGTTTTCTGGGTACCATCAAAAGCCAGATGGGATTATCTTTTAGATAATGCCAAAAAGCCTGAAATTGGCATCTTAGTGGACGAAGCTATGGAAGCGGTAGAAAAAGGAAATCCTTCTTTATTAGGAGTTCTCCCTAAGAACTATGCAAGACCTGCTCTTGACAAACAAAGACTTGGAGAGCTTATTGATCTAATTGGAAATGTTGGCCTTATAGATAGAGAAAATAAAAGCAAGGATCTCTTGGGAAGAGTGTATGAGTATTTTTTGGGCCAGTTTGCAGATGCAGAAGGAAAGAAGGGGGGCCAGTTCTATACCCCTCGTTGTATTGTGCAATTGCTAGTAGAGATGATTGAGCCTTACAAGGGAAGGGTTTTTGATCCATGTTGTGGCTCAGGTGGAATGTTTGTCCAAAGTGAAAAGTTTGTTGAAGCTCATGGTGGAAGGATTGGAGACATATCGATTTATGGTCAAGAGTCCAATTCAACGACTTGGAAACTTTCAAAGATGAACCTTGCAATAAGAGGAATTGATGCCAATATCGGATGGGGAGATAGTTTTACAGATGATAAGCATAAAGATCTAAAAGCTGACTTCATCTTAGCAAATCCTCCATTTAATGATAGCGACTGGAAGGGTGAGCAGTTAAGAGATGATGTAAGATGGAAGTTTGGAGTTCCCCCAACTGGAAATGCAAACTTTGCTTGGGTGCAGCACTTTATCCATCACTTGGCACCAACAGGCGTTGCAGGATTTGTTTTAGCAAACGGGTCTATGTCATCAAATACTTCGGGAGAAGGAGAGATTAGGAAAAACATTGTTGAAGCAGATATTGTAGATTGCATGGTGGCACTTCCTGGACAACTTTTCTATAATACAATGATTCCAGCATGTCTTTGGTTTATCTCAAGAAATAGAAGTAATCACAAGTTTAGAAATAGAAAAGGTGAAGTTCTATTTATCGATGCAAGAAATATGGGAGAAATGATTGACAGAAGACATCGAGATTTAACTAAAGAAGATATTTCTAGAATAGCTTCAACTTACCATGCCTGGCGAGGAGAAGATGGTGAATACAAAGATATAGCGGGATTTTGCAAATCGGCTACTTTAGAAGAAATAAGAAAGCACAGCCATATTCTTACCCCGGGAAGATATGTTGAAACGGAAGAAGAGGAAGAAGATAGCGAGCCTTTCGATCAAAAGATGGAAAGACTTACAAAAAATCTTTCTGATCAGTTTGCAAAATCTAAAGAGTTTGAAAAAGAAATAAGGAAAAATCTTTCAGGGTTAGGGTATGAGCTATAAAAAAACGCTTGTTGTTTTTGACACAAACACTCTTCGCAATATTATGGATGGAGAACCTAGATATGATTCCTTTAAATTTGGAGGCGGATTCGATAATCTAATCGACTTCATCAATACCAATAATTTAAATAAATATCTTAATTTAGCAATTACAGAAATCACGTTAAAGGAGCTAATAAAACAGAAAAAAATTAGATATAATAAAGATATAACTGATTTAAAAAAAATTATTAATAGAGTAAGCCATTTAGAAACTGTTTTAATTCCAGATATTTCATTGCCCGATAAAGAATTTGATATTGAAAATTATTTATCTCCAAAAGTTGAGTCATTTCTAAAAGATAATAAAATATCAATCATTAAATTAAAAAATAAAGACAAGACAAAAATATTTTCAATATTAATTGAAAAAGCATTGGAATTAACTTCTCCTTTCAAGGATAATGGAAAAGGTTTCAAAGACGCCATAATATTAGAAACACTTTTACATGATGACTGTCTTAAGAAGTATGACAATTTTTTTTTAATAACTAATGACGATGAATTCAATAAATGTATAACTCAAATTAATAATTGTAATAAAGAAATTATTACGTCTATAGCATTCCTTATCGAAAAAATAAAAAACTTATACTATCATGAAATCCTTGAAAATAAGTACAATTTAATCATCTCAGATAACTATTTTATACAACAAATGAAACAAGAAATTAAAAATGAATTTAGTTGTAGAATAAAAGACATAATCTTAGGAAAAAAAACTACTAAAATAATAGATCTGAAAACAGACCTATGGCACGAATTCCGTTCAGATAACGAGAATGAAGATTATTTCGAAGGGATGTTTGGATGTTTCTATTTATTTACTATTGAAAATAATTCATATCAAATAAAAATACTGTATGACATAAATGCTAATCAGATTGAAAAAATTAAATTTGAGGAAATAGCAAATGATTAATGATTATACTTTAAAACATAGAAAAAGGAAAGATAACACATTAACTTGGAAATTAAGAAAATTAGAATCGATCATTGAATTGATTTATGGTAAAGGACTGCCTGAACGAGTTAGGAGATCTGGAATCATCCCTGTTTACGGATCAAATGGTATTATAGATTGGCACGATAAATTTTTGGTTGAAGGACCAGGAGTTATTGTAGGTAGAAAAGGTTCAGTAGGCGAAATTACTTATTCAAGCAATAATTTTTGGCCAATAGATACTACCTATTATTTAGAATTGAAGGAACAAGGCGATATAAGGTATTGGTTCTACCTACTAAAGACTCTTAATCTGAACAAAATGAATTCACATAGTGCAGTGCCAGGTTTAAATAGAGACCAAGTTTATTCTATTTTTGTAAGAATTCCTTCTTTTCCAGAACAAAAAGCCATTGCCAAAGTATTGTCTGATCTTGATGATAAAATCGGACTTAATAATGAGATGAACAAAACTCTAGAAGAAATCGGTCAGGCCCTATTCAAGAGATGGTTTATCGACTTTGAGTTTTTGAATGAAAACGGGAATCCTTACAGATCTTCTGGAGGAGAGATGGTTTTTTCAGAAGAGCTTGGAAAAGAGATTCCTAAAGGGTGGAAAGTGAAAAGACTTGACGATTTAGCCGATTTTTTAAAGGGCAAAAGATCTCCTGCAGAGTTTTATGTCGATAAAACTCATCCAGAAGCTAAACCATACATAAGAATAGCGGATTTTGGGAATAGTTATGTTACTATATATACTAAGGCTGATTGGTGTCTCGAATGTATAGAAACAGATACTTTGTTAGCCACAGATGGTAGTATTGGATTGTCAGACTTTGGCTGGAAAGGAGTTTTGACACATCACATTTTATGCATTAGACCTAAAAAGGAATTAATTGATCCTTATTTACTTTATACCATAATTAAACTAAATGAAAAATACTTGGCTTCTTGTAATACGGCAAGTGTTTCGCCTACTTTAAGGCAGGACTATGTTAAAAACATTTTGTTACCATATCCGCCAAAGAATATTATGGAAACATATGGAAGTCTCTCAGAGACGATTAGATTGTTAATATATGCCAACAAAAATGAAAATAAATTCCTCACAGAACTCATGAACTCTCTCCTTCCAAAACTTATGAGTGGCGAGATAAGAGTACCACTGGAGGCTAGCCAATGAAGGCTATCACAGAATCAGAAGTTGAAGAAGCTGCCATAGAAATACTTACTGAGCTTGGCTATGATTATGTATTTGGCCCTGACATCTCCCCAGATGGGCTAAATCCAGAAAGGAAGAGTTATGATGAAGTTGTTTTAGTAGATAGATTAAGATCATCAATTGATGAACTAAATCCCAAATTGCCAAATGAAGCAAAAGAAGATGCAATTAAAAAAGTCTTAAGGGAGACAGCTCCAGATCATATTACAACAAATGAAATGTTTCATGAAATGCTTGTAAACGGAATCGACGTAGAGTACAGAAATCAAGAGGGACAGATAGTTGGAACAAAAGTCTGGCTTATTGATTTTAATAATCCAGAAAATAATAGATTTCTTACTGTAAATCAATTTTCTGTAATTGAACAAAATCATTCTAGAAGGCCAGATATAGTGCTTTTTGTTAATGGTCTGCCTCTAGTTCTAATAGAGCTAAAAAATCCTGCTGATGAAGAGGCTACAGTAAAAACTGCATATGGCCAGATTCAGACATACAAAGCAGAAATCCCTTCATTACTAAAATATAATGAAATAGTCCTTGCAAGTGATGGCTCTTATGCTAAGGCCGGATCGTTGACCTCCCCCTGGGAGTGGATGTTGCCTTGGAAGACTCTAGATGGAGAAAATAAGGCGCCAGATGCTGTCCCCCAACTAGAAGTTATTTTACAGGGCATGTGCAATAAAAAAGTTCTGCTTGATCTTATTCAAAATTTCACTGTGTTTGAAAAAGAAGAGAAGGGAACAAAGAAGAAGATTGCTGCATACCACCAGTACCATGCAGTAAACAAAGCTGTTTTATCAACGCTTAAGGCTTCAAGTCCAAAAGGCGATAAGAGGTGCGGCGTTGTCTGGCATACACAGGGCTCCGGAAAGAGCCTATCGATGGTATTTTTTACTGGAAAAGTTGTTTTATCGATGAATAATCCTACTATTGTTGTACTAACTGACAGAAATGATCTTGATGACCAACTATATGGGACCTTTACAAAATGTAAAAGCATCCTTAGACAGACTCCAGTTCAGGCTGAAACAAGAGAGAAGCTGAAAAAATATCTCTCTGTTGCTTCAGGCGGAATAGTATTTACGACAATACAGAAATTCCTGCCAGAACAGAAAGGCGATACATACCCTCTGTTATCTGACAGGAGAAATATAGTAGTGATAGCAGATGAAGCCCATAGAAGTCAATATGACTTCATTGACGGATTTGCTAAACATATTAGAGATGCCTTGCCAAATGCGTCATTTATTGGATTTACTGGAACTCCAATTGAAAGAGACGATAGAAGCACTCCAATGGTATTTGGTAACTATATCGATATTTATGATATTGAACAGGCCGTAAAGGACGGTGCAACTGTTCAAATTTATTATGAAAATAGACTTGCAAAACTGTCTATGAGTGAACGTGAAAAGCCACTATTGGATTCTGAGTTTGATGAAGTTACAGAAGGAGAAGAAGTAGAAAGAAAAGAGGAGCTAAAGAGCAAGTGGGCAAAGCTTGAGGCAATAGTAGGAAGTGACAAGAGAATAAATCTAGTTGCAAATGATATAGTATCCCATTTTGAAAAAAGGCAGGGAGCGCTTGAAGGCAAGGCAATGATAGTATGCATGAGCAGACGTATCTGTATAGACCTTTATAATGAGATTGTAAAATTAAGGCCAGAGTGGCACAATGAGGATGATGATAAAGGCAGTATTAAAATTGTTATGACTGGGTCTGCAAGCGACCCTGTAGATTGGCAAAAACATATCAGAAACAAACAGAGAAGGAGGGCAATGGGAGATCGACTAAAGGATCCGTTGGACCCACTAAAAATTGCAATTGTGAGGGATATGTGGCTTACTGGTTTTGACGTGCCGTGTCTTCACACAATGTACTTAGACAAGCCGATGAAAGGGCATGGCCTCATGCAGGCGATTGCAAGGGTAAACAGGGTATACCTAGGCAAACCTGGAGGCCTTATAGTTGATTATCTAGGAGTTGCTCAAGAGCTAAAGAATGCACTCGCAGATTACACAGAAAGTGGAGGTAGCGGTAAGCCATTATTCAATCAAGAAGAAGCTGTGGCCATCATGAACTCAAAGTATGAGTCTACATGTAACTTCTTCTATGGGTTTAATTATAAAGAATTTTTCAAAGCTACCCCAAGACAAAAAATGTCAATTCTTACTGCAGCACATCAACACATCCTGCAACAAGAAAATGGCGCAGAGAGGTATTGTCAAGTCGTAATTGAATTATCAAAGGCTTTTGCACTCTCTGTACCACACGAAGATACTGCCAAAATAGCAGACGAAGTTGCACTTTTCCAAGCGATCAAATCTCGTATTAGAAAACTAGAGGTCGGTACAAAATCAGAGGAAGAATACGACTCAGCAATAAAGCAGATAATCTCAAATGCTATAGTGCCAGAAGGGATAATCGATATCTTTGAAGTCGCTGGCCTAAAAAATCCGAATATCTCAATTTTATCCGAGGAGTTTCTTTTAGAAATAAAGGGAATGCAACACAAAAATCTCGCACTTGAATTATTGAAGAAGTTATTAAACGATGAGATTAAATCAAGAAGCAGGAGTAACTTAGTCCAGGGAAAATTATTTTCTGAAAAACTTGAGAATGCTATCAAAAGATATCAGAATAGGAGTATTGAGGCTGCAGAGGTAATTGAAGAATTACTAGGACTTGCTAGAGACATAAGGGAAGCATCGAAAAAAGGAGAAGAGCTAGGCCTTACAGAAGAAGAGCTGGCATTTTATGATGCTCTAGAAACAAATGATAGCGCAGTTAAGATCCTTGGCGATGAAGTCCTAAGAACGATTGCAATAGATCTAGTAAAGACAGTTAGAGAAAACGTTACTATAGATTGGGTCTATAGAGAAAATGTCAAGGCAAAGATGAGAGTCATGGTAAAAAGAATTCTAAAGAAATATGGATATCCTCCCGATAAACAAAAGAAGGCCACAGAAACAGTTTTGGAGCAGGCAAAGCTACTAGCCAAGGATTGGGCCGAAGAGTGAGACTCTATTTGACTAATTATTCTATCAAATTCAAATTCTCTTTATCAAAACTTATATATTTATATATGTTTATTATTTAGGTAATCTAATGAGCAGTTCTAATAATCTTCAAGTTATAGAGGAATTTATTATTCTTCTTTTGGGTAGTGATGAAACTAAACCTATTCCATCCCTTACTCACTTGCAGAAAGAAATATTTATACTGTCAGAAGCCAACCCTAAACTGAAGGATGTTATGGAATTTAAGAAACATTATATGGGGCCATTTTCTGACATCTTAAGCGAACTTACTAAAAATCCTATTTATCACACTAATTCCTATAATTATGATGGGAAGAATATTATCCTGACTGAAAAAGGTAAAAATGTTTTTAATCAAATATTAGCCCGCAACAAAGAGAAAGAAAGATTCAAACAACTTTTAGCCATGATGAAGATGATAAGAGCGGTATATGATAAACTAAACGACGATGAATTGTTGTTCTTAGTATATGTTACTTATCCAGATTACAAGGAAAAATCTGAAGTAATAGAGAGAATAAGGGAGAAAAAAGACTATCTTGCTAAAAGACTTCTAAGCAAAGGCATAGTGACTGAAGCTAGATACAAAGAGCTACTGGTGAAACCACTATGAAGCAAGGTGCAATTTCAATTGTTGCTGACAGTAGTTTTTTCATTTGTTTTATTGATGATATAAAGAAACCTCAAGAACTCTCTCGTATTTTAAGTTTTGAATTATTTAGATTTATCTTATGCAAGATTATTATGAATGAAATAGAGCACTGCCTTACTAAGGAAATAGCTAAACTTATTAGCTCAAAAACAACTGAATTTGACTATTATGAATATGGAAATATTTTAATGCCTCTTTTCTCAGACTATGAAATAAAAAAGGGAGAACATGAAGTAATCGTGACTTCATTCATTTTAAATTTTTTAGGTGAAGATTTCTTATTCATATTGGATGATAATGAAGCCCGTAAATTTGTTCAAAATAACTTTAGAGAACTTTTGCCTTTTCGTAAGGGAACTGTAGGATTTATCAAAACGTGTCATTGCCAGTATGGGATCTTTACCAAAATAGAAGTAATAGACTTACTTAAGCTAATAGATAAATCTGAATTTAGGATTGATTCTGGGATAATAATAAATACCATAAAAGAAATTGAGATTTGTTAGTATGGCCGAGATAAAAGAAAAAACAGTAGATAAAGAATCCTTTTTTAATTATACAAAAGCCAGAATAGGAAATCTAAAATTAGATAGGAATGTCAAAGTAATCGATGGTAAATACTTAACAAAAAATGTATTTGATGAAAAGAAAAAATATTTAGAAAATACTATTTTTGAAACTTCAAAAACAGTAGAAAGTAATACCATTAGGAATCTATTGCAAGAGGAAGAAACTTCAAAGATAAACTCTATAATGGGGATAAATAAATGGCAAAAAGATGAATTTCCGGTTATATTGTCCCATACCCTAAAATTCAATCCTTACAAAGAGTTTGGAAAACTTGAATCTATTTCAGGATATTTCAATTATTATCATAGCTATTCTAACACTCTTCTCCTTGTTCCCAATATAAAACATGATGCTTATCCAGTTATAGACGGGAAGACTAAGAGAATTAATATAATAGATGTAGAGGGCTACCTTAAGTTTGTCAAAGAATCTTATGAAATACTAAATTATAAAAATGGCTTAGATATTTTTGTTCCACTGTCGTTAAAGTTTGGCATAACAGATATCAAAACGATTGCTAATGAGTATATAAAAAATGAATATTTCAATATATGGATAGATTTTGAATCTTCTAGTTTATTAGAGCCAAAGATTGCTCAAATAAAGGAATTTTTAGGAGTTTACGATGATAGAGGATATTTTGATAAAACAATAATTTATGCAACAAACATCAAAAGAGAAATAACATCTCATAAAATGGACGTCAAAACCCCTGCGTCAGATATATTGACCGCAATTACTGGGGCAAATATTATAGGTGTTAATAGAGATCCACTAGGTAGAGCCTCAAAAGATAAATATCAAGGATTAAGTAGCGAGGAAAAAAAGGCCTTACAGAAAAATGAAAGAGAAGAGTTGATTAAACATAAAAGAAGAATTTTTGATCCTGTTTCATACTACTATTACAAATTTGAGTCTATCCCTTCTCATATCGATAAAAACATAGTGTCTGCTTCAAATGAACACGCCAATGTTAGTTACGCCAATGCGATATTATTGGATAGAGAATTAAAAAATCAGACTGATTATTTTTTAGAAAATAGTAATGTGAAGGGGCTTATTCAAAATAAAGAAATGATTAGAAACTATGAAAATGGGAAGCTTGTAAAATCTTTATTCCAAAAAGATACTAAAACACAGAGTAGCATTGATGATTTCTTTTAGAAGAATTTTATTCTATTTTAATGGATAGATATCCTTTGTTGATTAGAAAATTACTAAAAAATTAAAATAATTTTTCTACCCTTTTGTCCATCTCAAGCTCTCTTGCCGAAAAGTATCCCCATTCCTCTGTTGGCCCTAAAACTAGGCCGTAGTAGATTATGTCGTTCTCAGGCTTGCCATTAATAATTGAGCCGCCTGTCTCATCCTCTACCCTTCTAATTTCAGACACTTCGGTTGCAAACCAGTGCCAGCCTGTTTCGCTCTTCCAAGCGGCTATTATCTCGTTTCCTTCAACAAACTTCTTTCCGTTCATTTCAATTATTGCTGCCGTTTTGCATCACCTGATTGTATTCTGCAAAAAATAGACTAATACCTTGTCACGATTGGCCCTAATTTTAGGGCCAATTAATAAAATGGAAAAGAAATTTTTTTCCCTATTTTCCCTATTTTTTTCCATATCCTTATAAATACGGAAAGACAATAATTATTGATTACTATGTCCTCAGTTAAATGTCCTGAATGTGGGGAATCTGTAAAAAAAGATTGGAAAGGTTGTCCTAAATGCGGAAAAGTTTTTGATCAAGAAGTCGATATTAAGAGCCATAAATGCAAAAAGTGTGGTGCAGAATTAGAGTTAGATTGGATTAGATGCCCAGAGTGTACTGAATTAATAGAGAGAAAATGCTCAAAGTGCAGTTTTGAATTAAAACCTAATTGGAAGGCATGTCCCAAATGTGGAGCTCTTTTGAATAATATTGGAGGGGGCTAAATGGGGAAAAAGTCAAAATGCCAAAAATGTGGGCATGAAATCGAATCTGATTGGAAAATGTGTCCTAATTGTCTTCAAAGTTTAATAATTGAAGAGAAAGCAGATTCATTAAAATTGGATTCTACGTATGAATTGAAAAGAGAAAATAAACAAGTAAAATCTAATATGAATAAATTGTCAAAAATTGATAAAAGAATTATAGCGGGGGGAATAGTTGCCGTAGTAGTAATATTAACCGCAATAGTTTTTTCATTATCACCTAATCCATTATCACCTAATCCTCAAAATTATTATAACGATGGATTGTCCTTATTAGGCCAACAGAAATATGATGAAGCCTTAGCATCTTTTGATAAAGCTATTCAAATAGATTCTAATTATGCTGATGCTTGGTACCAAAAAGGCTTAATTTACAATAGTCAGAAGAAGTATGATGATGCTTTAGAGTCTTTTGACAAAGCAACGGAGTTAGGCATTAATACTTATGATGTCTGGTTTAACAAAGGTAAAATTTTATACTCCAAAGGCAACTATGATCTTGCTAAGTCCTCATATGAAAAAGCTTTAGAAATTAATCCAAATAGTGTCGATGCCCTTTATGAGGAAGCTATCTCTTTGATTGGATTAAATAAGTATAACGAAGCTATTCAAATATTAAATAAAGCCCTTGTTCTAGAACCAAATAATATTGAAGTTCTTACTAGCATCGGAGATAGTTATATTTTAAGCGGAAAATACGGCAATGCAGAAATATATTTCGACAAAGTTATTTCTATAGACCCCAACAATATTTATGCCAAATATATAAAAGGGGTAATATTAATGGAGCAATCTAAATACTCTGCGGCCATAAAAATATTTGATGAAGTTCTTTCTATTGATTCAAAATATGCGCCCGCTTGGGCAGATAAGGGATTCTGTTTAGCACGAATTGCATCAACTGAAGCGATTCCTCTTTTTAGAATGGGTAGTTTTTCCGAAGCCATAAAATGTTATGATAAAGCATTAGACATAGATCCAAAAGATTACAAAACATGGAATAACAAAGGTAACTCATACCTTGGATTAAATAATTATTCTTCGGCAATAAGTTGTTATAACAGGGCCTTAAATATTAATTCTAATGATCCAAATATTTGGAATAACAAAGGATATGCGCTGTATTCTCAAGAGAAGTATGTTGAAGCCTTAGAATGTTATGAAGAAGCTATAAGACTCTCTCCTGAGTACTATATTGCTTGGAATAACAAAGGCAATACTTTAGCTGCAATGTTTAAATTCGAAGAAGCTTTTGAAGCATATGACAAAGCAATTGAACTAAATCCAAAATATGAACTTGCCTGGTTTAGTAAAGGTATAGTGTATTACTTCACCAATAAATACGATGAAGCGATTTCATGCTTTGATAAAGTTTTATCAATTAATAAGAGTAATACAACAGCTTCTTACTATAAAAGTTTGGCAAGATGTGCCCAAGGATACAGCTATGATTGCCCTAAAAAGGATCCTAATGCACCAAATATGGATGATTTTTTTGTATTTGGTTCAGGATATGAATAATATTGTTAAAAATATTTGAATTTATTAAGATGCAAATAAAATATAGGAGGACTTAAATGAAATCAATAACAACAATTTTAGTAGCGATATTATTTATTTCTAGTTTTATATATATTTCAGCTGAAGAGAATCAAAATATTTTAAAAGCGCAGTATGACCTAGAAGAAAATATCTCTAGTCTTTCAGTCAGTCCAAATGGAAAATATATTGCAGTTGGAACTGATAAAGGAGTATATCTATTTAATAGTAATGGGGAGATGCAATGGAAAGACCAAAGTGTAGGCAAAGTTTACAGTTCCTTCTTTACTTATGATTCAAAGTATTTGGTAGTCGTGAAAGATAACTATGTACCTTTTATTTATAATGAAAAAGTAGCATTGCCCAATCATAAACCGCCTGAATATATTTATGCATATTCAGTTTCAACTATAGACAAAAATTATAAAATTGGGAATAATTATCAAAACTATGTATCGGCTTCAGTTTCAACTGAGGAATATTGTGATATTTTTGAAGATGGAACAAATAAATACAACTACTGCAAATTCGACCCTACCCTATATATTGATGGAAATCGTTATGACTTCCCAGAGGATTGGATATTTTGGTATTGTGATAGCTATGCATGCTACCTTAACTTAGATAAAGTATTTGGCTATGATGGCCCATTGTTTAAAAATATGAATACATACATAGATGGAAATATTGTACCCTCTGTCCGAACTTTAAGAAAAGCTTCAGTTTATATCCAACAAAAAAATCTAGCTTCAATTCTTTCGGATAAGTCAACAAAATATTCCTTAGAAAAAGATCAATTAGTATATGAAGTATATGGTATAGGAAACAAAGTAGTTTTATTGACTTCTAAGGGATTCGTCTATGTTGATACTAAAGATGGTACTATTGATACTTACGAAACAAACAAAAAATTGAATGTATATGCATCTGCGGCTAGTAATAATATAGTACTTGTATCTACCTCACAGGGAACATATTTATTAGATGAAAAGGGATTAGTAACAACTAGCCCCCAAGCTGGAAATTATTTAGAAATTGGAAATAATACAGCTATAGGTGCAACAAAAAGTGGAACAGTTTATTTCTATGATGTGTCAGTCAAAAATAATACTTTAACTCAAAATCTAGAAACTTTAGATAAATCTGATACAAATAATTCAAAAGACGATTTGAACGTATCTCAAACAAAACAAGAATCAAATGCTTCTATAATTACAACAATTGAAGATTCAAACGCTCAAACTTTAACAGGGAAATTACCAATTATTCTTGCGGCTTTAGGGATAATAGTTATAATTGGAATATTACTCTTTTTAAAAAATAAAAAATCTACCCCTATTGAGAAATCTAAGATAGAATCACAGCCAGAAGAAAAAACAAAAAAATGTCCATCTTGTGGAAAACCGGTTAATTCAGATTGGGTAAAATGTCCTGAATGCTGGGCTGATCTTAAAAATAAATAATCTTAAGAAATCTTTTTTTCTTATTTATTTTACTTTCTTTTAAAAAATCTGGGAGCTCTTCTTCTAGCCTAAATCTAATTCTAGGATCAGATTCCATTAAACGAATTGGCCCTATCTTTTAACAGAAGCTGGGAATGTTAAAGGATTGTTTAATGAAAAAAGAGAATTTATTATTTATCGCCTTTTCTCTGTAATTCAAATATCTTTTGCCTCATTTCAGGATTTGAATTTACTATTTCCATCATTTCCATGAATATGTTTACTCCTTTCAGCATATCCGGGTTTTCCGCTGCTAGTTCAAAGAACTCTTTTCTTAGTTCTTTACCTTTCTTTTCCATTTCAAATACTTTTTCTTCTTTTAGCGGCATGCCACACCTATAGCAGTATTCTGTAGTTGGTCCGCAACTTTCCTTACATCTTGGGCATGCCACAGGTTTGATATTCACATCTTCACGAGACTCTTCAGTTTTTAGGCCATAGACTTTGTTATAGATAGCATTGTCTATGTCTCTACCAGATAGATGAACATATACCTTGGGCATGTCTGACCCAAGCTGCCAGCCAAGGTAATGGCACATCTCTGACTCTGTCAACTTTGAGGCCAGGTGGGTCGCCCTTGTATGCCTTAAGATATGAGGGGTGACCTTTTTTTCAATCTTTGAATGCTTAATAGCTCTTTTTATAATGTTCATATAGGACTCGTAATAGAGGGGTTTTCCATTATTCTTGTATCCAGTCCCTATAAAAAGAGGGGCATTGGAGCTAGGATTTGGATACATCTGCACCCAGTTTTTTATGTAGGGCTCAGCCATAACAAATGGTACAAGTCTTTCTCCAGTTTTTCCTCTCACCTTTACCTTTCCCCCATATTCATTGAAAGTCAAATCTTTGAAGGTTATCGATGCAACTTCGCCCACCCTAAGGCCACAATCATAGAGAAGTGCGATTACGGCCTTATCTCGAGGGTGATTGGCACCTTCAAGTAGTTTAAGTACTTCTTCTTTTGTTAAGATTTGAGGTTTCCTTGAGTGCTTCTTATCCCCTTTTAAGGATTTTAGGTCTGGCCAATCTTCACCTTTCAACCATTTGAAAAATTTATTTAGTGTTCTACGATATTCATTTTTAGATGAATCCGATATATCACGAATTTCTACCTTCTCTAGAACTTCAATTATGTCTTTGGAGCCCCATGTAGAAAAATCCTTATCTTTATACCTTTGACAAATGATTCTCAAATCTATCATGTAACGAACTGTCCTTAGTATCCCAATCCTACTGGCAATAAGAGAGCTCTTAAACTCCCTTATTGTATTGATATTAATTTCAGAAATCCCAGAATTAATTAAACGCTCCTCTTCTTTCGAAAGCAAAACCTTTTCTTTGTAAATTCCCATAAATCGGATATAGGTAGTTGTGATTTATACATTACCCAAAGGCATTTGGAATATATTTAGCCGTCCATCCCCCGCACTTTTTTACACTCCAATTTCCTTATAATTTAGTATGTCCAAATAATATTTTGTCTTTTTAGTCATTGATAACTATTATTCTATTTTTTCTGTTATAATTGTTAGGAAGGTATAATTATTTTTTATATTCCTACAATTGCCGATAATTATTTTTATTTTTTCTTTAATCAACGATATATTTATATATTGAATTACATATTTAATTTTGTAATTATATGCTGTATAGCATATTTTATAGGAGTTGAAACTAATGGGAGTAGAAAAAACATATTTAGATCTTGTTCAAATAATCAAAGGAGAAGTTGGAAATGCTAAATCAAACCCCGCGGCTCGCAAAGCCATAGAAACTGCTTTGTCTGAAATATCAACGAAGTATGGAACGGGAGCAGCGAATAAGGCAATAGACTCGTACAAATTAGAATCTCTAGGTTTAAAGAAATTTGCCTAAACAATATTATATTTTTATTATTTTTATATTAAATTAAAATATATCTGAAAATATTCTTTTTATATTTTCTATTATAGTGGGCTCCTCTTTTGATTCACTTCTATTTGGATAATGTAATCTTGTTATATATGTGCTATTTGGAGCATCTTGTGGATATTTAATCATAGTGTAACCATCATCGACCTCAAAATAATATTCTAAGTAGTCATTTCCTAGTCCATCAATATCTATGAAGAAACTCCCATTTCCTTCATTGTTCATTTTTGCTATCGTAAAACTTCTATTGGTATCTTCGGTATAATAGATATATGAATTACTTACATTCGTATCCGTTAATTTCATTGTTACTCTAAGATAGTCGGATATATTTGCTTCTTCTGGTGTAGTGTTCACTATTTGATCATCAATATAAGAAGCATTCATATCTAGGGCTCTAACAGAAAATATTTTTGTAGCTATATTATTCCCTTCATCAGATTCCTTAATTTTATTCTCCTCATCGATAACAACGATTATCTCCCCTTCCCTACTAAAAGGTGAAAAAGTAATCCCCTTTTCTATTATTTCATCTGGGCCTAAAGTAATGCTGATTTTTTCGATTAGCCTATCACTGTTATTCATATCCCTCTCGTAAAATGAAACATTTGCTTCTTCAACTATGGAGTTTCCTTTGTTCTTTATTTTGGCTCTAATAAATAAATCTCCGTTTACCAATTCTTCAGGCATTATATAATAAGGATATATCAAAAGATCAATGTCCTTTGGTGAATCGACTGTTTTTGTAGTATTTATGGAATTTGTATTTCGTTCAATTACTTTAAATCTTAAGGTAACTATGTTATTCATTTCAGAAATCTCTTGAATTGTATTCTCTGGGTCTACCTTAGCCTCTATTAAATATTCACCAGGAGACGTAAAAGTCAAGAAAACATTAAAATCATTGAAGGAAGATGGAAGTATTTGTGGAATAGTCGAAGATGACTTAAGATTTCCATTTAAATATACCTTCATTGGAATATTATATGCAGCAGATTGCCCCATATTTTTTATTTTAAAGTACACGTTTGATGATGAATTTACATAAATAGTTGATTGGTAAGATAAATCGTTTGAAGATATGGATAAATCAGGCTTAGAACTCTCTCTCTGTTCTTGAACGCTTGGATTATTTACAATATTCCCCGAAGAGGTGACCTGTGAAGACCCGGATATTGAAAGATTGTATGTTGAAATATTGTTACCCTCATTTTCCTCAATAACAGCGTTCCCATAATCAGAAACAAAGTATATAGTATACTCCCCTGAAGTTTGTGGTGTCCAAATTAGAGTCGCAGTAACTTTGTATCCTACATATAATGAGTTGATACTAGATTTTCCCAAGAGTTTTCCATTATCTGGATTCCCATCAAAGACTGCAAATACGAAATTACCTGTATTTTTCTTGCCTTTGTTAGTTAAAGTGATCTTCATTGTTATTTGATTTCCAACTTCAGCTTTGCCAGAAACATCTATACTTTCAATAATGATATCCGGTTTCCCTTCTTCCTCTTGTGGAGTTTCTGAGGAAGGTGTTGTTTCCCCAACTTGAGTCCCAAAGAGCTGTGTTATCATTTTTCCATAAGGTCCGCCATCGACTATACCTATGCCAACTTCTTTGAATGATGGATTCAATATATTGTTTCTATGTGCAATACTATTCATTAGCGAAGTATGTCCTGCATCGATTGATGGATTTCCACATATATTTTCTCCCAACGCAATGAAGTTGTACCCTGAATTTCGTGCTCGGTCAGAAGGCGTTAAACCATCTGGATTTACATGATTAAAGTAACTTCTATTAATCATATCTTGGCTATGGGATTTTGCTGCCGAAGATAGTGCAGAATTCATACTTAGAGTGGGCAAACCTTGTGCTTGGCGCTCTTTATTGATTAATGAAAGCATATAAAACTCTTCAGATGTTTCTGAGTAAGCTACTTGAATCGTTGCACCAAAAAGTACGAATGTTATTAATAGGAAAACCAATTTCCCATATTTTTCCATATATTAACATCTCTAGACTATCTTTTTAAGAATTCCTAAATAAATACAATCTAGTTTTGATATTAATCATTTAAAGTAGAAGAAAATATAATAAAAAATTAATAAAATATAAAAAATAGATTATCTAACAATAAGCTGAGCCTTTTCTGGGTCATATCTCCATTTTTCAGGTATCCTACCCTTCTCAGTGTAGTATTTCCCTAGTCTTCTAATTTTAGCTTCAATTAGCTCTAATCCTCGTGTAGAGTGGAGATCTTTTGGATTAAGCTCAAGATGCTTTCTCAAGTTGACGGCTCTAGCTATAAGATTGAAAAGGTCTTCTGGAAATTCAGTCTGGAGATTATTCTCCTTTAGAATTTCATTGATACTCTTTCCAGTGATAAGTCTTACATCAGGGATACCATATTGATCCCTTAATATAATTCCTACCATGCTTGGACCATGACCTTCTTTTGACATAGTAACTACTAAATCAACAACCTCTTCTGGCCTTTTTTCAACCCAATGTGGCACCGATGTTCTTGTAGGTTTCTTTGACCCGGATTTTCCTCTTCTTCTAGAATGCATTCTTGCCATTTATTCAACTCCATTTTCAAGGTATTTAACCATAGCATCAAGGGCTTTTCCTCTATGAGAATACTTGTTTTTCTCTTCGGTACTAATCTCGCCAAATGTTTTAGAAGATTCTAAAGGAATGAAAATTGGATCAAATCCAAACCCCTCTTTTCCTCTAATTTCATTTGAGATTTTGCCCATTGAAATTCCTTCAAATATGTGGGGCCCCTTATCATAAAGAGCCACTACGGATTTGAAGTAAGCGCGTCTATTAATTACATCTAATAGAAGCTTTAAGATACCATCATTGCCGATGGTCTCTTGGACATACCTTGAGTACGGTCCAGGGAAGCTATTTAATTCATCTATGAACAGTCCCGAGTCCTCTAAAAAGAAGGGACTTTTAAACCTTTCGCTACAAAAATCAAGCCCATACAAAGCTATTTCTCTAAGATCTGAGGCCTGAATTTCTGGATAATCAAGTCTCAACTGTATTAGTTGAATATCAAGATGTTTTATCTTAGTCTCAGCTTCTTTGAATTTACCTTTGTTACTTGTGATAAAATATAGTTCTTCCATGTACTAAATAACAATAACCCTTATAAAAAAATTTCTTAAATCAGAGGTAATGGAAGCTCTTAAATCAGATAGTAATTCACAGAAACTCAGAATTATGGTCATTGGGGTAGGTGAAGACACTTTCAAAATACTTGAAAATAAACCCCAAAACTTGGACATCAGAACAGTTGCAATAGGTTATGACAAAGATAAATTAAAATTTTTGAAAATTGAGAAAAAATTTTTCGTAAACGATACTTTGAAAAAAAACATCATCAATTCTAAGAATGTATCAGGATTATCAAAAGTAGCTTCTAAAGTTGAAGAAGAATTTAAAGATTATTTTAGTATAGCTAATATTGTATTTGTTTTATCTAATCTTGAAGATATGAATACTAAACTATCGTCCCTTCTGCTTAAACTTGCTAAAGAAAGTAAGGCGATTTCAATACCAGTAATAAAAGCTAACGATATTATGGGGAATAACAAAGACGCATCTAAAGAAACTCTTTCTGAACTAAAGAAGTATTCTCAAGCATTTATGATAAGAGAAGATGAGCAAAAAACTATTTTTTCTAAAGGGTATTCACCTTTTTGGGAAAAAATAGAAGGGCTATACTTCTCTTTAGCTAATCCAAGTCTTGTCAATATCGATTTTGCTGATTTTAGAACTGTAATAAACAAGGGTGGTGCCTGTTACATTGGCGTTGGAGAAGGCAAAGGAACTAAAAAAGCGATTAACTCTTACGAGAGAGCTTTAAAATCAAAGTTTGATTTAGAATTGGAAGAGGTAAAGGGTGTTTTAATTAATATAGTAGGCAACAAGGATTTAGCCCTAAAAGAATCAACAAATGTTACAGGTCACATCGAAGAAAGAGTGCACAAAAGTGCAGAGATAATTTGGGGAGTGTCCTTAACGGATAGTGCTCCTGACATACTAAAAGTCATCGTAGTTATGAGCGGAGTAAAATATCCTGAACTTAAAGGGTACTTACCTTAGTTTATTTCTATTGGTGGCGAAGTAGGTTTACTTTCGGGGGCTGTTGGAACAAGAATTCCTTCGTCCATGAGTAATCTTACTACAACATCTATTATTTGCCCATTCTGTTCGATTTTTTGCTCAGTTGCTTCAGTTACTGGTAAATCGGGGTCAACATATATCCATCCTTTGTTTCTTGTGCCATATTGATCATAAATATAATTTATATCTGAAACATTTGTTTTAGCTCCATAGAAATCAATCACTGCTTCAAAAGGATAGTATTTGTCAGAACCATAGTTTTTGAAAACGTTGTAGCTGGATAATACACCAACGATTATCCCATAATTACCGTCTTTTTTGTAATCGTAAAGGACACATTCTTTATAGTAATCTGTAGTAATTGGATATTCGCCTGTATTCCTATACTCTTTTTCAAAGTTTGAGAAATTTCTCCATACGTTAGAGTCATATTGGTATATTTTTTTGACTTCAAATATGCCGTCTTTGTCTAGATTCCAGTAATCTTCTGCTAATTTACCTGATAGATATCTACTCCATCTGTCTATTACGGCATCTTTTCCATCATCAGTGTAATAAGATTTTTCAAAAGGATTTTCTAAAATAAGTGTTATACTAGAGCCCGAAATATTGTAATCAAAATCGGATTGAGCGACATTATTTTTTATTGCCTGATTATTTTCAAATATTCTCAATAGTAGGTCTGCCATGCTTATAGCTTCATTAGATGCTTGTGGGAATTTAATCTGCATGAAATCTGAAACATTCGGGGGAAGTTTATTTAGATAGGTTGTGTATAACTCTGTCCTTTCCTTTGTTTCGGCTTGAGTTGTAATCACAGAAAGAATAATTTCATTAAGAGCAATTTTAGTAAAGCTTTCTTTAGAGATAAGGTTGTTCAATATCGTATTTTTCTGATCTTCAGGAAAACCCCTGTATCGTAAATAATTCCTACAAAATTCTAGATTTTCAGGTGTTTTTAGATCGGATACAAGCCCTCTTGTTGTGTCGGGATCAATAACAAGCATATTAAAATCATAGTATCTTCTTGAGCCTTTAAATGCTAAATCTATATAGTAAAAATCCCCTACTCTTACTATTTTCCCCTCGTTTATTTTCTTGTTAATGTATTCTTCGCCGACGATTGCTTTTCCTTTATCAAAATCATCAAGGGTAAGTTTTCCTTCTAAATCATCAAGATTCGGATTTTTGTCATTACAACCTGAAAGAAATAATGAAACAATTATCATGCCCAAAGTAGAATACAATAAGACCTTATTTATCAAAATCCCTCCAGAATGTATACAGGGAGGTTTTGCCTGTGCTGTATAATTTATCAAGGGAGGAATCATTTATATAGTTTTCACTATTTTTAAAGTTTGCAACCTCTTGTGGGCCAATATAGACAAACTTAATGTTGTAAGTGTCGAGCACTGAATAGTTCCCAGAATACAAGGATTTAATATCGTTACTTCTCTTGACATAGTCCCAACTACCTGAAGCATACCCCCCTTCAACTGTTTTTCTTTCAGATACTTTCCCAAGAATTGGCGAGGTAAACCAGGAAGAGGCTACGGTAAAATCATTTTGCAGTGTATTTTTATTTAGATACATAAAAGCAGAATATTCTTCATCTCCAAGCATGGGCTTTACCTTTGAAACATACTCGGCAGCAGGAAAAGAAGATATTATCATAACGCCAATAATTGCAGCAATAACTGCTTCTTTTCTTTTTTCTTTTGTAAATTCAAATAAGGCAAATGCGCAGTAGAATGCAATTGGATATGCTAAGAATTCTATGAATCTAAATGGAAGTAAATCGAGACCTAAAAGGTAATTTCTTGAAAGCAAGAATGCCATTATCCCCCATGACAAGAGCATCAAATCTTCTTCCTTTTTTCTTAAGATTAAGAAGATTGTTCCGGGGATAGCTAAAGCCATTGTTATGTATCCAAGTTTTACAGGGTAGAATGATATCTTGAATATTCCGCCGTATGGTATGTTTGAGGCTATTCCGTTTAATGTCAGATGCACTATCAAAGGAGATGATAAAATGATAGTAACGATAGACATTATAAAAAATTCTTTTAGTTTTAATTCTTTTTTAGATATAGATAGGAGAATTGTAAATAATAAAATTGAAAGAATAAAGACAATGAATGATAATCCATGGGTATAAAAAATGGCTGCAGATAGCCCCCCCGAAAGATACAAATATTTTTTGTTAGTTAATCCAAGCAAATATGTTAGAAATCCCAAGGGAATTAAAACAAGAGCAAGGGACTGCGGTGAACCAATTATTCCTCGGTCTAATGAGGCAGGGATAATAATTACGAAAAAAGAAGATAAGAGTGCAACTTCTTTACCATAAAATTTGTTAATTAAAAGAAACATTGAAATTGCAGATAGGGGGAATAATAAAGAAGGTAATAATCTTGCAGTGTCCATTATAGATAATCCGATATTTGCTAGTAATTTATACACAACCAAAAATAATATATGAAAAAGTGGCGGATAAGTGTGGACTCTTCCTAAAGGACCAAATGAAACTGGATCAAAAAAGTAATATCCATTGGAAAAGTTTTCTACTATTCTCATGTGGTACCATATATCCCACGATAAGGGATAACTAAATCTCCCATAAAGTGGAAAAGTTGCAGATAGCGATAGTAAAATTATTAGTGCAATTGCAAAGATAAAATATTTCAAATTTTTTGGATAATTTGGATTTATTTTTATAGGCAACGCCATTAATTATTAAGATAGACATCTTTTTATATAGTTTAGCGTATATCGATGGGGATTAAATGAAGAAAAAAATAATTATTATGGGTGCTGCTGGAAGAGATTTTCATGATTTTAATACATATTTTAGAGATAATCCAAAATATGAAGTTGTTTGTTTTACTGCTACACAGATACCTGACATCGAAGATCGAGTATATCCTAAAGAATTAGCAGGGCAGTTATACCCAAATGGGATTCCAATATATTCTGAGAGTAGATTAAGGGATTTAATTAAAAAATATGAAGTAGATAAAGTTTTTTTATCTTACAGTGATATCTCCCACAACTACGTTATGGACAAAGCATCAATCGTTCTTTCAAGCTGCGCCGATTTTTCTATCCTCGGTCCAAAATCAGTAATGCTCAAATCAACTAAGCCTGTAATAAGCATATGTGCAGTTAGAACTGGAAGTGGCAAGAGTCCAACAACAAGAAAGGTAAGGGACATATTGAAAGGAATGGGACTAAAGGTTGTAGTCGTTAGACACCCAATGCCATACGGTGACTTACTCAAAGCGGCAGTTCAGCGTTTTGAAACATATGCTGATTTGGATAAAGCAGAGTGTACAATTGAAGAAAGAGAAGAGTATGAACCCCATATAGAAAATGGCACAGTTGTATTTGCTGGCGTTGATTATGAGAGGATATTAAGAGAGGCTGAAAAAGAAGCCGATATTATTTTATGGGATGGAGGAAACAACGATCTTCCATTTTTTAAGCCGGACCTACACATAGTAATAGCTGATCCATTAAGGGCTGGACAGGAACTTAGTTATCACCCTGGAGAAGCTAACGCAATGATGGCTGATGTGATTATAATAAATAAAATAGACTCGGCGACGCCCGAGCAAATAGATACAATAAAAACTAACATACAAAAAATTAATCCTGGTGCAATTATAATTGATGCAAAATCCCCTGTTTTTGTTGAAGATGAAAAATTAATTTCGGGTAAAAAAGTATTAGTTGTTGAAGATGGCCCTACATTAACTCATGGAAATATGAGTTTTGGTGCGGGAATAGTAGCGGCAAAAAAATATAATGCTAAAGAAATTATCGATCCAAGACCATGGGCCGTTAGCACTATTAAAGAAGTATTTGAAAAATTTACTCAACTTGGTAAACTATTGCCTGCAATGGGATATAACAAGGAGCAGGTTGCAGAACTTGAGACCACAATAAATAGTGTTCCTTGTGATACAGTAGTTGTCGGAACACCAATTGACATAGGGCGGCTAATTGATATCAATAAACCACTTGTAAGGGTAAAATATTCTATAGAAGAGATAACTAAACCAGATTTAACAGATATAATGAAATCCTTTTGCAAAGAAAGAGGGCTTTAACCCTCTATAGAATCTATAACCTTTCTGTATTCCCTTAGTGACATGCCTAAAGCAGAGGATTCTGATATCAGTGCCGCTATTTCAATAACATTGAAAAGTTCATCAACTGTTGCACCAGCATTAATTGCATTTCTTATATGAACATCTAAGCAAAAAGGGGTCTTTAATGCAGTTGCAGCTGCGACGGCCGCAAGTTCAGCTGTTTTTGTGTCTAAAGCACTTCCTCCCATAAGGTGTATGACTCTTTTCGTCCTTGGAACAAAATACTCTTCATCTTTTGATAATTCTTGAGTTACAAAAGGGATTTCCCCATATTTTTCCTTTATTTTTTTCAATAGCTCTTCTCTCATTTTTGAGCCTCCTTTAATTTCCTAAGTCCAACTGCAAGTGCTGAAGATTCACTCATAAGTGCCGCTATAAGGATAACTTGAAATAGTTCTTCTTCAGTTGCACCGAATTTTATTGCTTGCTTTATGTGAAACGCAAGACAGTGACTGCCATTATTACCAACTGCGCCCGCTATCGCATAGAGTTCAGTTTCTTTCGGTGAGAAAACTTTGTTTGATCCCATAAGGTGAAAAAGTTTCTGCACTGATGTAACAAAATCCTTTTCGTCCCTTGAAATTTCCCTCAAGATAAACGGTACTTCACCATAAAAATCCTCTATTTTTTGTAGAGTTTTCTCAACGTTTAATGTAGTCATCAGAACACCTTTATCAAAATTTTATATAAATTCTTTAAATATTTATGGGGGTATTAATTTCATAATTTAAAGATATGAAAAACTATTCTTTTCTAGAGCTTTCTATAATTCTGTCCATTTCATCATAAATGCCCATCCTTCTCCCCCCATGCAAGAGGCGCTTGAAGAGCTCCATATCATTTCCTTCCATGATTATTGTTATAACACCTGATACTCCATCTTTACTGTCCTTCTCAGAAACAATAAACTGTAGGGAGCTTACATCAACTTTCCAGGAGTATATCTCGTATAACCGTTCTATGTTTTCTTTATCTAGTTTTATTTGGGCTTTCATATATGATAATGGTCCTATTTTCTTAAAAATATTATTCTTTTATTTTAATAGAAAATGGATATATATCCCTATTGTAATTAATATTCATGGAAGAAATAAAATTAAAGCCAATTGGTGTTGTGCATTCTCCTTTTAAGGAACCATCTGGAGTCCCAAAAGATTCAACTGATGGTATGGATTATCAAGGCACAGTAGAAATATTTCCACAATATAAGGATGGATTAAAGGATCTAGATGGTTTCTCCCACATAATGCTCCTATTTTATTTTCATAAGTCGGAGTACTACCACTTGATATCTAAACCATACCTTGATGATCATCCAAGGGGCGTTTTTGCAACAAGATCGCCTCATCGACCAAATCTTATTGGATTGTCTGTGGTCAAGCTCCTTAGAATTGATGATAATATACTCTATGTTAGGGGCATAGACATGATAGAAGAAACACCTGTACTTGATATTAAACCATATATTCCTGAATTCGAATCGAACGAAGGAATTAAGATAGGATGGCTTGAAGGAAAGATTTAATTCATTTTGAGGATAATTAATAAAAATGCAATAATTATTTTTTTTATATTTTAGATTATTCTGAAATGAAATTAAAACAGAGAAATATGGGAGTCTAAATATAATTCCAGTGCCCCGTACGCACCGAAAAAATTAAGTCGAACCCCCTAGGATAAACGACTTATACAAACTTTTGATTTCATTATGCATGAGCATCTATAATGAAAAAAGGCTTTTCGAGAGAGAAATATGCTTGATAGAAAATTCTTCAATTAATGAAGAAAATAAAAAAACTATCCTTGAATACAAAAGCTATCTAATCGCAACAAGAATCGGCATCCTGAGGACAGTTCGCTATATTATGATACTGAGATTGATATCTGAAAAATTTAATAACAAGACATTTTCAGAATGGACCAAAAAGGACGTAATTGAAGTTCTAGAGAAAATTGAAATTACAGACTATTCGCCACATACCAAAAGGGAGTATGACAAGACCCTGAAGAAGTTCTTCAAATGGCACAAGGGAAAGGACTGGGAAGGGCTTGAGTGCATTACAGGGAACAGAAAGATTGACAGAAAGCCTGACATCCTGTCCAAGGACGAAGTATTGGCTGTGATTAAGGCCGCAAGGCACCCCAGGAACAAGGCCATGGTAGCACTACTTTACGAAGGGGGATTTAGAATAGGTGAGCTTGCCTCGATTAAATGCAAGGACATTGAGTTCAACAATTATGGGGGCAAGGTGAAGGTCAGGGGCAAGACAGGCGAAAGATTGGTGCCATTTGTAATGTCAGAATCCTACTTGAAAATATGGATGAGTATGCACCCAGTACCAGAAGAGGATAGGCCTCTCTTCGTTGGTCTTTGCACTAAGAGCTATGGCAATTCACTCACCTACTCAATGTACAGAAACATTGTGAAAAGGGCAGTCACCGACGCAGGAATCAAAAAGAGAATCACCCCTCATACGTTCAGACACTCCAGGGCAACACACCTAGCATCAACGCTGACCGAGTCTGAAATGTGCCATTACCTTGGCTGGGAGCTTGGTTCAGATATGCCCAAGATATATGTCCATCTTTCAGGCAGGGACATTGACAATGCGATATACAATAAGGTCTATGGCCTTAAAACTGAGGACAGTAAGCATCAGAATAATATCAAACCGGTAGAATGCCCAAGATGCAAGGAGAGCTGCGGACCTACTTCTGAATACTGCTATAGATGTGGGATGCCACTTAAGGAAGACAAAGTATTTGGAATAGAAAAAGAAGAAAATAGCATTAAAAAATTCTTCTATAAAGCTGCAGAAGAAAATATCGACTTAATAAAAGAGTTCAATAAGGCCTTAGAATTTATTGAGGCATTTAAAAATGATACAGAGATGCAAGAAAGTTTAGAAGATGAAAGGAAAAGGAGAAGTCAATCTAAAATTTAGAAAGTTATTTTATTTTTTCTATTAAACTTTCTAAAAATTATTTTAATTGAGATAACTTATTTTATGAGCAACTGCCTTAGCCGAGTTAGGCGAAATACTTAAAAAGAATAAAAATTCATATTATGCTAGCAATAATGGTGACTAATTATGAATAATAAAATAACAGCTGTTTTACTAGTTGGTATATTTCTAACGTCTTTTGGAGCCGTTCTTGCCGCAGATGGAGATGTAAAATGGACTTACGATACTGAAGATTATATTTATGCAGCCCTTGCAATAGGTGCCGATGGCACAATATATGTTCCTGACTATTACGGTACAATCCATGCGTTATCACCAAGCGGGCAACTAAAATGGGTATACGAAACAAATGATTATTTTACTTTTCAAGCGCCTGCAATAGGTGCCGATGGCACAATATATGCTGTTGGCTATGATTATGGTGTTTACGCAATATCGCCAAGCGGGCAACTAAAATGGAAATACGATGATGTAGAGGGGAGTGTATGCTCATCTCCTGCAATAGGTGCAGACGGCACAATCTATTTTGGAACTCACAGTGGATACCTTTACGCAATTACACCCGGTGGCTCTCTAAAATGGAGATACCTGACAAGCACTAGCGGTATCTATAGATCGTCTCCCGCAATAGGCGCCGACGGAACAATCTATATCGGGTCCTATGACTATAATCTTTATGCAATATCGCCAAGCGGGCAACTAAAATGGAGCTACGAAACAGATAGCTATGTTTATTCATCTCCTGCAATAGGCGCCGACGGAACAATCTATGTCGGAAGCTCTGACGATTACGTTTATGCAATTACACCCGGTGGCTCTCTAAAGTGGAGATTTGAAACAGATGGCGGTATTAATAGATCATCTCCCGCAATAGGTGCGGATGGCACAATCTATGTCGGAAGCTCTGACTATTACGTTTACGCAATTACGCCCAGCGGCGATCTAAAGTGGAGATTTGAAACAGATGGTAGTGTTCCATCATCTCCCGCAATAGGTGCGGATGGAATGATATACATTGGAAGCCAAGACGGTTATATTTATGCAATAAGCCCAAGTGGAACAGGTGATCGTACTGATTATAAGTGGCGATACTATATTGGGTCAGGTAGGTCATCACCTTCAATAGGAGAAGACGGAACAATCTATATAGGAAACTATGATGGCGACCTTTATGCTATTCAGAGTAGTTCGGCATGGAATTACGCATCATACCAACAATCAATGAAGGCATACGCAAACTCAAACTGGCCCAAGTTCGGGCAGAACAACTTTGGTCTTCACAGAGTTGCATTTATAACCCAAAAATCCCTCCCTATAGACAGATTCTTGAAGATAATAGATGAGAACAAATGCAAGAATCATCCCGATGCTGAAGGGTGCGAAGTTAAATAAATATATTTTTTTCTTTTCTATTCTTTTCTTATAATTTATTTTCTTATAATTGATTTGCCCTTAAACCATTTAGGATTATATCTCACACTTATCTGATTTTTTTGATATGAACTTCTTAGTCATACAAACCATCCAGTTCCAGTGAAGCAGCACATGAATTGCCATTAGGAGTACCATAAATAGACCAATATAATTGTGATAGAAACTCCAAGTATTTTTAGTCAATCCGAAGAATACCTGGTATCCGCCTTGTCTAATCCCGCTTCCAAAAAAGAAAAATATAATTACGCCAGTCGCACCTACAACTATCAGGGACAATGTCATTAGGATATCGATAATATAATTGATATTTGCTTTTTTCATATAAATCTGATATCCCTTAACCTATATCATTAAAAAGCTTATGGATTTGCTAAGGCCATATTTTAATTTTTAGTTACGCTTAAATATCGAAAAATAGCCTAAGCAATGAAGGTGAATTATGGAAAAGAAAAATTACTATCTAGCGATAGTTGCAATAGTATTCTTAATACTTGCTGGAAGCTACTATATGCTTTCAATGAATAATAACACAGAAGTAGCAAGCGTCAGCGATGAAGGTTATACCTCAATTAATACAGAAAATCTTGAAAAGAGCATACCTCAGACACAGACCACCGTATTGACAGAAGCAGAGAAAGAAGATATGCTCTACATGCGAGAAGAAGAAAAACTTGCAAGGGATGTCTACATTAAACTTTACGAAAAATGGAATATCCCAATCTTTGACAATATTTCAAATTCAGAGCAAACCCACACAGATTCGATGAAATTTTTAATTGATAGATATGGCCTAAAAGATACATACGTAAATGAAATCGGCAAGTATACAAACGAGGATCTTCAGCTGCTCTACGAAACCCTTGTAGAAAAAGGAAATCTGTCATTGGAAGACGCCCTAGAGGTAGGGGCAGCCATTGAGGAGATAGACATAATCGACTTAAAAGAAGCAATTGCTAATTCAGACAAAGCCGACATAAAGACCGTATATGAGAATCTAATGAAGGGATCAAGGAATCACCTAAGATCATTTGTATCTAATATGAAATCCAGAGGCTACAGTTATGTCCCGCAGTATCTAAGCCAGGAAGAGTTTGACCAAATAATAAACAGCAGTATAGAGAGGGGGAATAACTAAATTTATTTTTTCTTTTCTATCCTTTTCTTATAATTTATTTTTGGGAAAATATAATGTGAAAACTAGCATTGTATAATTTCATTTTGTATACATTCAAATTAGATCTCTTTGATTATCTCGTAAATCTCATGGGCAACAAATGTTTTTTCTCTTTGCAGACGATTTGTTTCTTTTAGGATTTCATATTCAGCTAATTTTTCCATATACCTCTTAGCAGTTGGGTATGTAACGTCTGAGATCATTTGAGCTTTCTTGACCGTAATAAAAGGATTTGAAAACAAGTAGTCTATTATGTTCAGAATATCACTAGACTGTGCTTCCCTCTGCACCCTCTTCCTGTAAGCTTCCCTTAGATCCAGAAGTTTATGCGCCCTTATCAATGCATCCTCGGATTGGACTTCAACAGCTTTTAAGAAGAACTTAATCCAGTTCTCGAATTTACCTGTTTGGCCAGTTCTCAACAGCAGTTCATTATACTCCAACCTATGCTTTTCAAAAAACTCACTTATGTATAAAAGCGGTTTTATCATCTTCTTTTTTTTGCACAGGTAGACCGTTATCAGGCTTCTCCCTATCCTGCCATTACCGTCACAGAAGGGGTGGATGGTCTCAAACTGATAGTGCATCAATGCGCACCTGACAAGCACTGGAACATTATGCTCGCTGTTCAGGTAATCGATTAGATCTTCCATTAATTTAGGGACAGCTTCTGGATTTGGAGGGACAAAATTGGCATCGGATACCTTGGATAATTCAGAACCAATCCAGTTCTGGACTTCCCTGAATTCTCCAGGTGACTTCTCATCTCCCCTAACCTCCTCCATCAGAACCTTATGCATGTTTTTTATGAGTTCTACATTGATGGGAGATTTTTCGATTTTAGTTAGGGCGTAGTTAACAGTATTAATGTAATTTATTACCTCCTGCGCGTCCTTTGTTTTCTCTTCCTTCTCTTTCGCTTCAGAGAGCAGCACTTCCTGCATGGAGATCCTTGTTCCCTCAATCCTGGTGCTCATTATGGCCTCTTTTCTTAGATAAGGGATGATAAGGAGGTTTGGGCTTGGAAGAGTAAGGCCTATCCCTGATAGTTTACCTAATTTCTCTTCGGCCTTTGACAAAATGAGCACTAGTTCCTCATCAAACTCTACCTTTGGGGGAAGTGGATTGGGCATGAAAAAGTTGTACTGATCCCCCTTTTCACCATCCGCTTGCACTACCTTGCCAAATGCATTCTTATAATTTTCAGCTTCCACATATTAATATACGGGCTTATTCTATTTAAAATTATCCCATATTTTTTTAATAGAACTGTTTCCTATTAAAAAAAAAGGCATATTTTTTTAATAGAAGTTGGGAATCTTAAAGGATCCTTTAACATTACCACTTCCTGTTAAAAGAAATGGCTAATTATTTTAATGGGATCTGTCCTTATTTATAAATGAGTCGTTAAAATGATTTTAGGTTATTCTGTAATAAAATATATAAATTCTAATTCCTTTTTTTAAACAATGTCTCTAATAAGTGCAATTTTTAAAGTAATAAGCACATATCCCCCTGAAACTCAAATATTTATTTTTGTATGTATGCTGGTCGCTCTGATTTATTATTTCTTGATACGTTTTGGTATTATCTCTAGGATTTCTGATTCACTATCCCAAAATAAAAATAATAGAAATGGTATTAATAAAAAATTTGAAAGAAAGGACAAACAAATCAATAAAAATCAATCTAATCAATCAGTTTCTTACTACTACAATGATGGTAATTTCCAAAAAATAATTGAGGATAATCCAACTAAGACAAAAGAAAATAATTTTTATGATTCTCGAGGATTTGATAGAAATGGTGTCAATAAATCGACTGGAAATTTATTCGATGCAGAAGGGTTTGACAAGAAAGGCTTTGACAGAAAAGGATTCAACAAAGAAAGAATTCACAAGGACACGGGTACGGTATATGACATAAATGGATATAACAGAGAAGGTTTTGATAGTCAAGGATATCGTAAGAACGGATATAATGTTTGTGGATTCGATAAGGAGGGATATGATAGACAAGGCTACAATAGATACGGCTACGGCAAAAAAGGATTCAACAGAAAAGGGTTCAACAAAGAAGGAATCAACAATGGCACTGGAACTAAGTATGATATCAATGGATATGATCATGAAGGGTATGACAAATATGGGTTTAATTTGTATGGATATAATAAATTTGGTTATGACAAGAAGGGATATGATAAAGAGGGTTTTGACAAATATGGATTTAACATACAAGGCATTCATAGGGATACTGGAACAATTTATGATAGAGAAGGATGCACGATAAAGAGATATGTTGGGTCCGGAGCTAATAAAATGGGATATGACAATGCTGGATTTGATAAGAACGGATTTGATAGAGAAGGGTATGGGGTATCTGGGTACAATAAGCAAGGATTTGACCGGAAAGGCAGACATAAATTAACTGGCACTATGTATGATCCTAGTGGTTTTGATAGAGATGGTTATACTAAATTTGGCTACGATATAGATGGATACGATAGGGAGGGATTCAATAAGAAGGGATTCGACAGGGGTGGATACAATAAAGATGGCTACAACTTAAATGGAGTTTTCAAGGATACTGGAACAATATATGCTAAAGATGGTTTCACCATAAAGGGATTCAATAAAGACGGCATTCATAAGATCACGGGAACAATTTACAATGAAAAGGGCTTTGATAAAAATGGGAGACAAAAAATAACTAATAAAGTCAGTGAAATAAAAAAGAGTAAAAAAGATCCAAATTCCACTATTAAGAATCCTAATTTAGAGTTATTCAAGAAAAACATATCCGATAGTTTTGATTGTCTTTATTATCAATCCTATGTCAATGCATCAGGCCATAGGGTAACTCATTATTTTATTGATTATTATGTCCCAAAAAGTAGGGGCGAATATCAGAATACTTTCAGTTTGAATATCCTAAATTTCAAAAGAGATACTCCTTTAGCAGTTAGAGATTTTTCTAAGATCGTTAACTCTATTGTATCTATCGAAAATATATCTGCAAAGTATGTAATTCCAATACCTTCTTCTACAAAAGATAAAATATCAATGTCCATCAAAGAATTAGGAACTGAAGTTGCAGATAAAAATAAGATGAAATACATTGAGGCTTTGAATAGACACACTTCCGTAAAATCTTCTCATTTGGCTCAGGGGGATAGGCCTACATACCAAGATCACTATAATTCAATTAATTGTATGAAATCCTTTCAATCAGAAAAAGTTTTACTTTTAGACGATGTTTACACTATGGGAAGTACAGCCCAGGCATGCATTGACAAACTTATAGGGAAAGGTGTTGGAGACATAGTCCTTATTACTCTAGGTAAAACTATAGGTCATGAAGATAACGCCGTCGAAAAATATCCAATTACACAAAAATACGATAAACAATTAGGAATTCCAAAAAATATCAAAGGGATAATCTTTGATCTTGACGGGACACTTGTCGATTCATCTATGTTAAAATCTCTAAGGGACAACTACAAATGGAAGGAAGCAAGAGAAAATATCCATCAGATTATAGAATTTGAAGGGGTGTCTGAGATTCTTTCAGATTTAAAAAAGAAGTATAAATTGGGTTTAGTGACTTCAAGCCCAGAAATCTATGCTTCAAGCATTGTAAAGATGATGAATTGGAATTTCAGTGCATATGTTTTTTATCACGATACACAAAATCATAAACCTCATCCAGAGCCACTAATTGAATGTGCTAAAAAACTTGGCCTTAAACCAGGGGAATGCCTTGCTGTAGGGGATGAGATTATAGATATCCAAGCTGCAAGAAAGGCAGGAATGAAAGACGCCGCAGCCATCTGGAACAGTTCTGAAAAGAATAAACTAATAGACTTTAAGCCTTTGTTAATTTATGAATATCCTAAAGATCTTATTGGTAAACGTCAAGACTAATTTGTTTATTGTGCTTTTTTAGAATAGGATTATCCATAATCTTGACAAAATTATTCTTATGGAATTCCTCATCAAGAAAATGAATTAGATTAACTTCTCCATCAAATTTCTTAATCTTATACTTAGTCAGCCATTCCTTTTCTATAGTTCCATCGATATATCTCGAAAGAACTTTACATGCATTAGTTTCGTTATATGTAAATACAGGTTTGTTTAATCTTAAGGCCCAAGAAACAGCATGCCATGTTCCACTCATGTTCCCTGCTTCGACTATAAAGACTCCTGAAGCCAAAGCTGTTTGTAATCTGTCCCTGTCTACAAGGCATTTAGCAAATTCAAATTTTTGCCTTGGATAAAAATTAGGGGGATTTTCTGAAATCAATGCACCTTGATTTTCTAGAATTTCTTCTGCAAGATCTTCATTCTCTTTTGGGTAAATGTTATTTACCCCCGGCCCGAGAATTGCTACAGTTTTCAATCCATATTTTAAGGCCAATTTGTGGCCAAATGTGTCCGATCCTTTTGCAAGACCGCTTATTATTATCCAATCTTCACCAATCAAATAATCCTTGAAAAACTTTTCAGTTAAATTATAACTCTCTTCTCTTATATCACGGCTTCCGATAACAGCTATGCCCTTTCTGTTGTTATCTAACTCATTCAATATCCGACTATTTCCCTTGACATAAATATTTTCAGGCGCTTTATGTTCCAAAGCATTGAGTAACGAAGGATAATCTTTATCTGATATGTTATATAGCTCTTTTATAGTTGCCATTTATCAGATTAGGCCGTATTGGGTATTAAAGTTTTCTCTTAACGGACATTACGTATATCTTAGATTATGCGAAATAAGGGTATATATGCTCTATTTTGGATATTGATAAGGGGATTATTTTGAAAAGATAGTTTGATTAATAACTCATTTAATTGTGCACGCACACTCTTCTTTACTAAAGGATTTATTTAAGAATATATTTTCTTTTCTAGGTCTATCAGGGATCCAATATCCAATCTTTTTTTTCTCAAGAAACTTAATTTTCTCTTCTAGTGTAGGTAAATTTTTTAGTTGTTTTCTAATCTCTTTTCCAATTGATTTATTCTCAAATGAACGAGAATATAGGGGGAATCCATATCTTACACAAATATTTTGTTCTCTTATATTTCTCCTATATAGTTTAACCAAATCGTCTGTCCATCCTGATTTTTCATGGATATGATAGTCACTATTTGTTTGTCCTTTCTTCCTTCCATTATAATAATCAAATAACTGATCTAATGGCCTATACCTGCAATCTGCTATCTGCACGTTCCATTCCCAACATTTTAATCTCTTTTTTTCCATCTCTTCGAAAGGAATGTCCCAATTATACAAGACAAATATGAAGATCTCCTTAGAGGAATATCCTGATTCTATTAGTATATCTAACTGTTTTTTTATTTTTGTGTACTCTTCATAGCTTCCATCCCAAGCAATTCTTGGATATCTAAAACCCGCATTTTTTAAAAGCACTCCAAGGTGTGGACTTTCTAAAAGTAACCTCCCATCAAAACCTGATTGGCTTTCACACCATTTAATTTTTTTTTCCTCTTTTAATTTAATAAGTTCATTTAAAATTTGTTCAACTTTTGGATTTTGAAGAAGATTATTGTCATAAAAAACTAATTTAGGGTATACAATCTCATTTTTAATAGAACTCTTATAGCTAAATTTATTTTCTATTTTCCAAGTCCCACAAAAATCACATTTTCTTAAGCAGCCTCTTGTCGTATGGATTATTTGATAATCTACATCTACAAGTGAGTAGTCAGGTAAAAATTTTTCAGCTTCTTCCATTACTCCTTGGTAGACTTCATCACAATCTGTATACTCTTTTACTTCTTCTTCTGAAAATAGTGATGCATATACCCCGCCAACTATTATTTTAGCATCTGGAAAATTATTCT